>JAAGKN010000582.1_pt1 | contig 57728 bp, 77 predicted proteins | sample 6206371 | NCBI WGS metagenome assembly JAAGKN01 (sample SAMN11533720, study PRJNA540317) | gut metagenome | isolation source: fecal pellets from male and female animal of same cohort | host: Peromyscus leucopus | place: USA:CA | collected 2017 | reverse complement strand
CCTGACCCCCTGCGTGCAAAGCAGAATTTAGCAATTTTTCAGACTTTATCAGCATTTATCACAATAGGTTAGAATTATTTATTAACCTGCTTTTGAAACTCTTTTTAGTTTGTTATCCATTGTTGCTTTTTATCATAATTTATCAGAATTCTTGCAACAAAATAGTAACAAAGTTTTATTTTACAGCGTCCCTCCTCCTTTAAAAATTACTTAAATTTTTATATACACTAACACGGGGAGGGGACTTTTTCTATTATGGCTATCTATATTCGGAGCTACAGAAAAATTCCGTATTTTGATAAAATCTAAAATTACTGGTTATGGCTAAGTCTTATCGTTTCAATTTATTCTTTATGCAGTTAATTAGTTTCATAATTGGTGAATAAAAACCTTCAATATATAGAGTACAGTATAAGCATATTTGAAGTAACATATCCCAAAGAGGTTTAATAGAAAAAATGCAATCTGGTCTGCTATAATACCGACATAAAAAGACTGTTATTATTAAAGCAATTGATTTTGGCAGATAGCTATTTACTCTTAAATTATTTGTTACTTTATTTAATTGATATATGGGTATGTATTTGTGTTGCTCCGTAAAATTATTATATTTATCGGTTAAATAAAATAAGTCTAAGTAAGATGTAAACAGATGTTTATACCAAAGAATACAAATAGCCACAAAAAGAAGTAATACATATTTAACAACTTCATATAAAGTATAAGAATCAAATTTGCAAGCTAGTACGGCTGTTATAACACCAATTAATGCTGTAATAATTCCTATATAGAATTTATGAATTCCATCAACACGATTAAGAATTTTATCAATATGAATATTTAATTCATTATATTCGTTAAATTTGTTTCTAAACATTTTTGTTCTTCTTTCTCTATATATTCTCTAGCATTTCCGGTAATAATAACTTCTGTTTTTTGTTCTGGATACGGATAGTTTTCAAGATTAACGGCATTGTCATTATAACCATTTTTTATACAAAAATCGTTGAACATATTAATAAACCAGCACACCTTTTGATTTATTTTATTATCATTATTTTCACTTAATTTTTCGGTAAAAATCTCTGTTATAACATTAAGATTATCTAATTTATGTTCTTTTGGAACATAAGTAAAATAACATTCAAAAGGATTAATATAATATATGTTTGAACTATCCTTACTAATAATTTTCTGTTGGAAATCCGATTTCATGAACAAATGAATATCTCGAGGATTTATTATTATTCTAGGATAATTTGCAATTTCTGATTCAAGTTTATATGCTTCTGAAAGAGCTTTTCCATAAATAAATGTTTCATCAATATACAAATCATCAACAATGATACTTCCTCTAACTAATAATGAATATTTTAAAGCTAAAACTTGAAAGAATGAAGCAAAAATCATTAAATAACAAGATGCGATATCATTAGGGGTTCCAAATTCATAACGCTCCTTCTTTTTCATGGCAATAACTAGGTTGTCAGAAAATATTTTAATATTAGCTTTAAGAAAATATTCTCGAGGGCAATTATCTTTAATATACGAATAAGTTAATTCATAAAGTTCTTTAATATTATTCAAATATTCTTCACTTTTATCCGATTTAATAGCTTCTTTAATTCCTAAAATATCGATATAAGCAAGATAATATTGTGAAAGTTTGATAGTTTGGTTATTCATGATTAGCTTATTTTAGCATAAATAAAAGTTGTATCTTTGTAATAAAGATTTACAAACATATAAACTATAATAAAAATATGTTATAATATAAGAAAAGTGTTTTTCTTAAAATAAGAACAATTTATAATGAAGGAATACAAAGCAGGAACATATATTTTACACAAAGGCTATAAGCCTTTTAATCCGTCATTTATCAATGAGGATATTGATTGGAAACTTGAAGAACTTGCACCATTGTTGCAAGATGCTAGCCTTTGGTTGGGTAAATTAAATTCTTATGCTGATTTAATTCCTAATATTGAATTCTTTATCAAGATGTATGCAACTAAAGAAGCCACCAATTCTAACCGAATTGAAGGAACAAGAACAACATTTGAAGACGCAATTACACCGGTTGAACAAATTAAACCTGAATTTCGTGATGATTGGCATGAAGTTCAAAACTATATTCAAGCTATAAACTACTCAATTGATAGATTACAAGAATTACCGATCTCAATGAGATTGATTAAAGAGGCTCATAAAATCTTATTGCAAGGTGTCCGTGGCGAGCATAAAACACCTGGAGAAATACGCAAAACTCAAAATTGGATTGGAGGATCATCTCTTAAAGACGCTTTCTTTATCACACCAGAACCTAATATGCTACCTGATTTATTAGGCGATATTGAAAAGTTCTTGCACAATGAAAACTTACAAGTGCCTGAAATTATTAAAGCCGGAATTGCTCATTATCAATTTGAAACAATTCACCCATTCTTAGACGGGAACGGAAGAACAGGACGTCTATTAATAATCTTATATTTAATTAGTACGGGCTTATTAAACAAGCCAGTGCTTTATATTTCAGACTTTTTTGAACGCAATAGAATGTCATATTACGATTCTTTATCAATGGTTAAACAAACTGATAATATGACTCAATGGCTTAAATTTTTCTTAAGCGGGGTAATTGAGACTTCAAAAAATAGTATCAAAACTTTTGATGCAATTATAAAGCTTAAAAAAGAAGTTGAAAATAAAATTACACAAATTGGTAAAAAAGCTGCAAACGGTCAACGACTATTAGAATTGTTATATTCTCAACCCAAAGTTAATTCTAAACTTGTAAGTGAGAGGTTAGATATTACACCTGCCACTGCAAACGGAGTCCTCAAAGCATTTGTTGAAATTGGAATTCTTGAAGAAAAAACCGGATTCAATAGAAATAGGTTTTATGTTTTTGAAGATTATATCAGAATTTTTAGATAAAACGACTACTTAGCCATTAATTTTTTATAATAATTATCCATAAAATTTGGTTCTATTTGTCTTGCAGAATTTAACATGCCCTTTAAACTCATGATTTCTTTCTCTGTTTTATTATTTTTATGTTTTAAATTAAAAATCTTATGTTGTAATTTATTAGGGACTAAAAGTTTATTATTTGGCGAAATAACTGTTCCAGTTGTTTTCTTAAATTGTTTAATGCCATAAGTTTTAGTTTTCTTTTTGTTGACACTTAATCCCTCACTTTTAAGACGGCTTATTACATATGTTTTGAATTCTTCTGGTATTGGGTTAATACTTGAAAATGTTAAATCATCAACAAAAAGAGTCATGCAAATACCGAGTGATTGAGCTTTTTCGTAAATATCATTGAAAGTTTTCTTATAAGCCCAATATGTTAATAATTGGCTAGAAGGTGCGCCTGTTGGTAAATGATTATCAAAAGTTAAAATATTAGTTAATAGGCTTGCAATGTCATTGCCCATCTTTAAGTCATAAAATAAGAATTGAAATACTTTTTGTTTTCTTGAGTTGGGGAAAAATTTTTCAATATCGCTACAGAAAAAATATTTACCGTCAATATGAGTTTTCCCATTATCAACATAGCAACTTCCTTTTATACCTGCTTTAATAAATTTGGGAACTTCTATTCTTTGTAGTAATTCATTGAAACGCTTATGAAATTTTTTCAAATATACTTTGGGTTCTTCAATTCTTCTTTTTGTAGGTTTATTTTTATTAGTTATATCGTAAACCTTGTAATTTGTTTTATTTACGGATAAACTTTCCAAAGTATTATAATTTGGGATATAAAATATCTCTAATAATTTTTTGCGACTTTTCAGTCCATACAATGGACTGTTTTCTATGTTATAAGTCTTGTTCTCCGTTTTTCCCAATTGTTTTATCCTCTAATGCTCTTAGCAATAAGAGCATATGATTTCTCACAGTATTTTTAAATGGTCCTCGTTTAGAATCTAATTCTTCTGAGAAAAATAAAAGTGCCGATGGTGTTGTCCCAAAAAAATTAGCATATTTCTCGATTAAGTCCATAGACGGTTTTTTCTTTCCATTTTCAATATCAGAAATATAACCGGCTGATATTTTTATGGACTCCGATAATTCTTTTACCTTTGTTCCATGTAACACCCTAATCAACCTTAGAGCTTCATTTAATTTTGACATACTAGTTCCTTTTTGAATGAAAAAAGAGGAAGTTTGTTAGCTAAAGTATTTCTCGATTATCATAAGAATAATTCTTACTACGAGCCAAACCCACTCTGGTGGTTTTTTGTTGCCCATAATTGAGCCCTCCTTTCGTATTTATACCTGAACACTTTTCAGGTTCTGCTCCTTATACGAAAGTTTGTAAGAAGTGAACACCAAAGTATAGCATCTTCCTCTAATTTTGCTGCCAGCGTTCTGCTCCCGCTGGCTGAGTACCTCAATATTATTAATTATAATGTATCAAGTACATTGTATACTACTGTGCTGCGGTATCACTATACTAGTATATTTATTTAATAATACTTATGGCCCCGGTGTTTGAACCGACATTGTCAATGTTCACAAACCAATTTCTTGGTTTTATTCATTTTGGAGCATTTGACTCCTTACATGACAATAGTATCAAGTAAATTTCTTTTGTCAAGACTTTTTCTCTATTTGTGAAAATAATTCTCAATAATTTAAGTTCTCTTACTTTTGCAACAAATTTTCTTGCCATAGCTTAAATCAATTTCCTTCTACGCCATAATAAACACAAAGGAGGAAGCATGGAAGAAATAAAAGAGAATACTATGGAAGAAGTTGTACGAGATAAACTAAATGAGGCAGGAAGTTTATTGTTAGAAGTTAAGTGTCTTGTGAGACTTGCAGCTTTGGCGTCTGATTCTTGTATTATTGATGATGAGTTGCAGCTACAGGATAATCTAGAGTATTATTTTGTTTTACGCAAGATTATTAATACACTTAATCAAATCGATAATATCCTTGATACAATATAAGACGCCTAAAATCAGCTAGATACGCGTTTATAAATATAAGCGATTAAGTTTTAATTTTTCGAAACCAAAGCATATAACTAACCTTAAAGCTCTTCAAAAAGGTTAGAAGGTTTAATATTTAATGCTCTTGCGATTTTAAACACATTTTCAACGGTTGTATTTCTTTCGCCACGTTCAATCATGCCGATAAAATTTGGGGACATATCAAGGATTTCAGCTAATTCAAGCTGGGTCAAACCACGGTCAATCCTTAATGATTTCAATCGTTTACCAAACTTTTGTAAATCTCGTTTGCTCATATTGCAATTTTCGTGGTAATATGAAATTAAATAAACAAACTGACCGTGCGTTAATAGGTGTTAAGTCTTTATAAATAAGTATTTTAAGAACTAAAACTATGCGTGGTTAAGAAAGGTAAACTATGAAAAAGTTATTTATTTTATTTTGTATCTTAATAGCTGTCACAGGAAAATGTTTTGCCTATTATACGGTTGAACAAATCAAGTATGAAAAGAGTTTGGGAAAGTATGATACACAAAACAAAGCAATGGAAAATCCTAGAGCCTATGAAAGAATGTACAATGATTACTATAACAAACAGAATTATGAAAACAATCAGAATAATTACAATCGACCTACTTATACACAGGAAAGACCATTGTATAAATTTGGCAGTTCGTCAAAATTCTAATTAAATTAAAAAGGATGCAACATGAAAGAATATCTAAAAAATAACATATTGTTAATTTTAATAACAATTATATTACTATGCAACTTAACAGTAGGAATTTTGCAACTTATTGTTTTACATAATATTAAAGACCTAACGGGAGTTCCATATAAAATAGAATTGTTATTAGAGGATATGCGAAATTACGATAAATCCATATTATGGGAGTTACAATATATATCTAAAAGATTATAAGAGGTTATCTATGAATAAATTCTTAAGATTGATTTTGACAAGTTTTGTATTTATCATATTTTTTATGCCATTATGTTTCGCAAGTGAAAATATATCAGAGATAATTACCTATCCAGAGCTTAAAATGTATGATTCTACGCAAGCTGCGAAATTTTATAACTTACTTGATTATCAAGAAATCGTTAGCATATCAGTAAATAATATTGATACAAAAAATCAAAAAGCTGAACTTACTTTGAAATTAAGAAATTGTGTAAAAAATGGTGAAGGTTGTTTTGTAATACCTTTAGTGTTTCCATGCATTGTAAAATAAGGAAAAATTTAGATGTTGATAACATTTATACTACTTGTCGTTTTTATTTTTATATTGTTTGTTATTACAACTAATAATAGTGAAACAAATATACAATACGATAATAATAATCAATCTACAACTTTAAGGGAAAGTGCTTTTTATAATCATGCGAATAAATATGTACACAAAATTGCCCCACCTTGGTTAATAAATGATTTACTCCCATATGCAAATATGGTTGTAGAAAAAATGCTAAACCTTTCAAAAGAATTCAAAAAAGAAGGTATAGAATTTAAATTAGCTGATGAAATGGATTTAATAGAATGTTCAATAGAATTATGTTTAAAGAATATTTCAGTAGATGATTATTATAATTATATAGGGAATGTTAAATCTGCTAGAATAGTTAATACACCTGTAAACATAAGGTGTATAGCAGAAAAATTGGTTTATGACTTGTTTATTTAAATATTTTATCTAAAGATTAGTACCGCATTATAATATCGGCGTCCCTTAAATTTATTGATTCTGCTGTATATGAACAAAAAGACCGTAAATTTTATGATAATTATTAAATCTTAATTGCTTGAAATAATAATATAGGCATTTTTATATAAGTTTAAATTTTGAGATATAGACATCTATGTTTATATCTTATTTTTTATCAATATAGACAATGATGTCTTATAACTAGCTAGAACACAACTGCTATAATGAAAAATACACTCTATAAGGGGAGTGTATTGTAAAAAATATAGGAGGTAAAAATGACAAACATTAGTAAGTTTGAAATTTCAGAAGTTGAAAAACATTTAGGCTATGGCTTAAAAAAGACAGGTCCAAATCAATATCAAGGTAAATGTCTGTATTGTTCACAAGAAGGACATGACAGACATGAAGATAATCTTAATTTTAGTCCTGATAAAGGTTTTTTCTGTGGTGCTTGCATCAATAATGAACACGGGAAACGACTCGCACAGGAAATCAGCAAAGCAAGAACTCAGGACAAAAAACTAAATAAACAAATTCGTAAAGCTAAGTATGATACAAATAATATTGACAAGTATTCTTCAAATCTATTTGAGAATAAGGAAATGCTAGAACTCGTAAAAGAAAATGTTGGTTTAAGCGATGATACCATTAAAGAATGCCAAATAGGTTATGATAAAGAAAACAATGTTTTCTTATTGCCAATGATTGCTCTTGATGGAAGTATTACGGGCTTTGAAACTCGTGTGCCGGAAAATAATAAAGGGGAATTCAAATTTTCATCCAAAACAAAAGGATTTGCAGACAATCCTGAAAAATGCTTATCTAAAATTAATAATCCCATAAATGCTAGCAATGCCATTATTTGTGCAGGTTACAAAGACGGATATGCAGTTTATCAATACTTGAAAGATATTGGAGAAGAAAACAATTGGCAAATTTTAACAAATTCGAATGGAGAAGGAAACACAGCTAAAGCACTTAAACCTCATGTTAAATATCTGGGAAAGTTTGAGAAAAGAGTTACATGCATGGATAATGACCTTGCCGGCAAAAAAGCAACTAAAAAAATCGAGCAAGAAATTCCACTTGTTTTTCATAATCTCAATTTAGGTAAATTAAATGGAATCAAGGAATACATCAATGATTTCACTGACCTGCATAAATATATTCGAGAACATGAAATAACTGAAAATGTTTTAGAAAATAATATAAAACTATCACCTGATTCAATTTTGAAATTATATCTAAAACATACAAATATTAAGCTAGATAGACCTGTTACGGTTAATGTATTACCGGAACACAAAACAATCATGGAATTTTTTGAGCAGGGAATTTATCCTTACAAAGATAGCTATTTTTATGTTAAGTACGATTCAGAAAATGGAACATTAACCTATGTTCGAAAATCAAATTTTGTATTAGAAATTTCGAGAACAGTAGCTTTGAATACTTTTAGATTTAATAATCAAAAAGAATATCGGCTTGAAGTTATAACGAAAATAGGAAATAAGACTTCAAACCCTAAAATACTAACCCAGAAAGAACTGTTAGACATAAAGAATCTGCATGATATTTTAAAAGAAGGCGGAATACACTTACATTGTTTAAAGGAAACAGAACTAAAAAATATTCTCCTTGATGAATTAAATAATAGAACAGACGAACTGAATATTTACAAAAACCCTTCACTTATTGTTCATCAAGACAAACCATACTGGATTTATAAAAATGCAGCTATCAACCTGAACACAGGCAATATATTATTACCTGCTAAAAATACAAAAAATATTATTCAAGTTGATTCAAACAATTCTTTTGCGCTTGAAGTTGATAGAGATATGTATGCACCAAAACTGTATATTCCGGAAATATCTTATGCAGAATTTGTCGAACAAAACAAAACTTGTGAACTCATAAAAGAATTCGCAGAATCATCAACGACAATAGCAGAATTGACAGGTAAATGCTTATTTATAAATACGTTACGAACTTATAACAATAAGGTTGAACCGCTTCTTGTAATTGGAACAGCTATCATGAGTCCTTTTGTAGATATAATTTTCTCTACAACAATGGGCTATCCTATTAACTTTATGTATGGAGAAGCTGCTAGTGGAAAGAGTAATTTGCTAATAACAATAGCTTATCTTTTCGGCTTTGATTCTCGTTATTTGAGCAGCGGCAATGATACTTCTTTAAACTTACTGCATAATATGGAATATTACAAAAACATTCCCATTCTTTACGCAGAAATTGAAGGTTACATGCGTAAGCAGTTTGAAACAACTGTTAAAGCGGTTTATGATAGAAATTCCAGACGCAGAATGACTTCTTATGGTAAGGAACAAGATATAAGAGCAGTTAACGCAACATTAAATTTTGCAAGTAATGACAGAGCTCATCGCAACGCACAAACAGTCACAAGATTAGTTTATACCGAGTTTTACAAGAAAGATTTCAATCCGGACGAAGCTAGTAAACTGAATCATATCAGGGAAAACTATTTGTCTTGTATTCTACCCAAAATCCTTAACTGGTATGCAGACGAAAATAAACTTATAACAATGCTTGATAGTAATATTAAGATAATACGCAAACACAATCCAAGCTTAGATTTAAGGTGTATAAATAATATTGCTATTGCTATGTGCGGAATGGATATTTTATTTCAAATTGCGAATTTCAATCCAGAATTCAAAAACAGTGAAGAAATTCAATTACTTAATAAAAATCTTGAAACTTATATTAAATCACATCAAGACATAACCCACACCGAAGATTGTTTTGAAAAATTTATGGCAATATTCTTAACCCTTGCCAAGAGTGACAAAATAGAATACGGCAGCGAATATGTTTTTAATGTGAAAAAGAAAGAAATATCAATATATGTTGACGGTATGCACCAGTTATTCAGTAAAGAATATAAACAATCTGAAGAAAATGGAATCTCAATTCCCAGTGCCAAAGATATTAGAACTAAAGCAACCAAAGAATCTTATATTGAATACAGCAATAAATATTTCAGAAAAGGACACTCGCCAAGAGCTTTAATTATCACAATTCCAGAGGATAATACAACATTGAATTATATTTTAAATGAACTGGAAAAACACCAAAACGAACTATCAGAAAAGGAGTACAAAAAGATAATAAATCTCAAACGCAATATGCACAGGATAGAGCGGGAGAAGTAATTTAATCGTAATTTTACCGTAATTATCCAAACTCTTTAATATCAATACTTTTAGCGTATAAACTACGAAATTACGTTATTACGAATAATTTTTAATAAATTAATTCGTAATTTCGTAATAAAAATAAAAAAACATTTAAAACGCAGTTATAACAATACTTTTATAATTACGTAAACAATTACTAAAAATTACGAAGGAGAATAAAATGGAGACAAATTTACTAAATATCAAAGAAACAGCTAGTTATTTACACATATCAGCAAGCACACTTTACAGATGGGTACATCAGAAGAAGATAGAATATGTCAAAATCGGCTCAAGAGTTTTATTTTCGAAAGGGTACTTAATTAAGTTTGTGCAAAACAATACAGTTAATTCCGAATAATCTAAAATTCACATTTGCAAAAGTTAGTAAAAGGGCTTACAAAAGCCTAAAAATACGCCAAAATAATAGTAGGAGACATAAAATGGCAAAAGTTAATTATAGAGAATGGGAAACAAAAAAAGGTAAATCTAAATCCTGGTATTTTAGTTACAGAGATACATTTGGCAAGCGTAGGATTGAAAGTGGCTTTAAAACAAAAGTTGAAGCCGAAAAAGCATTAGCAAAGAAACTTCAAGAGATTGAGAATGGCATATATGCTTCAGATGTAAACAAGACTTTGACCTTTAGGTCACTCGTAGATAAATATCTAAAATACTATGCAGACTTACATTTAAAAGAAACCACATATTCTTGCTATGACTGTTGTTTAAAGCACTTACTTCCGGTCATTGGTGATATGAAAGTAATTGAAATCACACCAAATACACTGAATGAGTATATTAGAATTAAACAAAAAACAACAAAACTTTCTAATTGTTCTATTAATAAACATTTAACTTTAGCAAAAAGTATTTTAAATCATGGCGTGGATAATGGTTTATTAGCGAGAAATCCACTAGAAAGAATTAAAAAGCTAAAAGAAGAAAAGAAAGAACAAAAATGTTTATCACAAAAAGAGGTTTTTGCGGTATTGGAAACTGCTAAAAAAGATTTTCCTAATTTTTACCCGTTACTAATTACTGCTATATTTACAGGCGCAAGACAAGGCGAATTATTTGCTCTTACATGGAATAATGTTAATTTAGTTGAAGGATTTATAAAAATTGACAAAAGAGTACATGACACAACTATTGGAACACCTAAAACAGAATCATCAATCAGAAAGATAAATCTTCCAAATGAGGTTATTAAAGTTTTGAGAGAATGGCGTTTAAGATGTCCTCATAGTGAATTGAATCTGGTTTTTCCGAACGAAAACGGTAATTTCTTGAACAGACAGAATCTTAGAAAAAGGCAATTAATACCTCTTTTAAGAAAAACAGGTGTAACAGATATAACTTTTCACGGTCTAAGACATACATTTGCTACTATGTTGCTTACAAACGACGTTAACCCTAAGTATATTCAAAACCAGTTGGGACACGCTTCAATCAAAATCACAATGGACACATATTCTCATGTCCTGCCGGAAATTCATCAGAAAGGAATTGAAGCTGTGAATAGGATAATTGAGCAACCAAAGACTGATAATAGAAGATTTGGAACATAATAATTTAAAGCTTTCATTAATTTCATAGTATAATTTAAATATGGAAAACATTTATTCTGAAACAGATGAATATTTATTTTTGTTCCATAAACAACATTGTAATTTTTTTGAATATATAAATAAAGATATAGAAACGATTTATCATTATACTTCAAATGAAACAATTGAAAAAATATTGCAAACATCTTCTTTAAGATTTACTAATATAAATAATTTAAATGATGAATGTGAATTTACTTATTTATTTACTGTTTTATATGATAGAATTTCATCATATAGATATAAATATAGTAAGGAATTTTGCGATAATTTATTAGATGTATGTTTAAACTATTGTAATGATAAATATTATTTTATTGGTGAGAATATACAAAAAGATATTGAAAGACAATATTATATATCCTCCTTTTCTCATTCTAATGATAATCTTGCACTATGGACTTTGTATACAAAAGATAAAAATTTTATTGGCTGTAATTTTGGGATAAAAATAGATAAATTACAGCAAGAATCAATTTTAAACGGTCCTATTTTTAGCGGTAGTGTTATATATTCTGAAAAAGAACAAATAAAAATCTTAGATGAACTTGTTGCAAGTTGGTATCATTATTATGAAACAATTTCTTTTGATGAATATTTTAAAGGTGATATTCATGATGCTTTATACAAATATGCATTATTCTTTAAACACCCAGCTTTTGAGCAAGAACATGAATATCGCTTGATTTATTATCCTGCGGACCAACAAGGCATTCAAAATGAAAATGACAAACGTTACATAGATATAAGATTCAACCTAAAAAATGCCATTAGCAATGTTAAATTATCTCCAACCCAAAGAGAAAAAAACAATATTGAAGCTATGGAAAAAATTTTTAGCAATTATAACGTTTTAGACAAAGTGATTGAAATTTCAGATATACCATTTCGCATATAAATTAAACAAACCAAACAAAACGCAACAAAATTGCAACAAAGTCGGTATTTTAACTAAAAATTTGCTTTCAAACGATTTTAAATCACAATCTGCAAAATCGTTAAAACGCATTAAAAAAGAGCCTTTCGGCTCTTTTATTTGACTTCTTTTAAATGGTGGACCTTGACATACAGCTTAACACAACAAATTCGTAAAAATATTGCGTAGCCTATGATTTGAATATATTCGACATTTACAGTTTTTTATATTCAAAATTCCAAAATCCTACGTGCAAAAACTGCAGATTATTAAACAAAAAGTGAACATTGACAGTTTTGTAATACTTATGATATAATTAGTAAGACGTATAGGCTCAAACCCGAGTGTGAAAAACACTTAAAGATATTATCTTTTGATGGTAAAGTTGTTTGCGTTATAACATTGCTAAACTGTATATCTACAAAAAAATTATGGTTTGCAAATAGTTTACTTTTGATTAAGATCAGTTTAATACTTATATATTAATTCAAAAGAGAGCAGTTTAGTTCTGCTCTCTCTTAATAATAACCAACTTAGCCTCTCGGTGGAAAAGGATCACTTCCGTAAGAATTTCGTTCTCTAATACGACCTTGCTTGTTGTGTATAAACAATTCACTACCTTGATTAATAGCAATTTGTCTTCCTATACTATAAGCTTGAGCTTGAGTATCAGTTCTTACAGTTGCCCTTGATGCGCCTGCTGCCTTTACTTGCCAACCTCCTTCAGGGTGTGGCGTAACATGTTGATTTGTCATATTGACAATTCCTTTCTTTAGCGATTTTACACCAGTAATAAAGTTCGCTATTACTTTATTACAACTACCCTTCTATCTATACAAATCTTCATGAAACAAGAATTTATACTTGTCATAAAAGAAAAAACATGTAATAATTTTAGAAGGGAAGCGGAACATATTGACGTATGCTCCGCGGGATTGTTAAAACGTGTCGTGCTTTCAACTATGCGGCACGTTTTCTTAATGGAAATTTCCAGAATTTGCCTTTGGAAATTTGAATATTACCATTGACTTTACGCCAATTTGTAATTAGATACCATTTTCCGTTAATTTCTTTGGGAAATCTTTTAAGTACCATATCCACTAACCTTTCTATAACTTGTATCCCCTTATGAGTATTCGACCTGTTTACTCAGGGAGTTGTATACTCCTTAGATTATGAGTTATAATCTAATTACTTATAATATTACATGCTTAAAAAAGCATGCTTTATTATTATTTCTATAACTATTATATCAGAAAATGTAAAAATTGCAATCATTCATATTATCGAAACGAAAAATATAATTTTGGTTACTAATGTAACAATTTTTGCGATAATAATATTTTTATGTTAACATACTATTGACTAGGAGAATAAAATGAATGAAAACATACAAAGCAATCTTTTAAAATTGCGTATTTTGAATGATAAAACTCAAGAAAAAATAGCAGAAGATGCAGGTATTTCATTACTTACATACCGTAATATTGAAAGCGGGAAATCCATGCCCAATATTGATACATTAACTAAGTTAGCTAATGTATTTGATGTTAAAATAGAAGATTTTTTTAAGGAATGTAACAAAATAGAAGCTGTAAGATTTAGAGCAGTAAATGAAAAAAGTATTAAGAAACGTGAAGAAATTATATATATAGTTTCAACTTGGCTCGAAAATTTTAATAATTTAGTTAATAAATTAAATGAAAATGAAAAATATAGATATAAACTTGAAGATATTGAGGGTTCAACCAAAGATCCAAAAGAAATGGCTATAAAAGTCAGAAAAAAATTTGAGATTGGGGATGAACCCATACGCGACATTTGCGGTTTACTTGAGTTTAGAGCTGGAATAAAACTATATGCAAGAGAATTTAATTCCGATAATTTTTTCGGGTTATCACTAAAGGATAGCAATAATAATAGAGTAGTTGTAGTAAATACTTGGGATAGAATATCAGTTGAAAGAAGAATATTCAGTGTTGCTCACGAATTAGGACATATATTATTACACTTAAATTCATTTAATTCTGATATAACTTTTGAAAATCCTCAAGAGGAAAAAGAAGCAGATACTTTTGCTTCATACTTACTTATGCCAGAAAATGAATTTTTGCAAGAATGGCAAAAAGCAGACAACTGCGATTTTGTTGATAGAGTTATAAAAGTAAAACAAATTTTTAGAGTTAGTTATAAAGTTGTATTATATAGGTTAAATGAATTAATTAAGTTACAACAACCAAATTATAACATATGGCCAATATTTTATGGTGCATATTCAAAGAAATATAATACCAAACTTAGCAAAAAAGATGAAATGTATTCCTTAAATGTTAATTCCAAAGAATTACAAGCACTATCTAATAATATTTATTTTGGCAGAGGCATAGCATCTTTAGTGAAAAAAGCTTACACGCAAAATTTATTAAACATAAAACAATCTGCAGAAATATTAGACAAAACAGAAGATGAAATGGAATATTTAATTAATATGTGGGATTCAGAATATAATATCTCACTTGAATAATAATATTATTAACCAAAATAAGATTTATCTCCTTTTAATTTGTTTAAATAATTAAAAGGAGATTTTTTATGTATTACTTGCCCGACCTATATGAAAAAACACGACAATGTATGGTTAGCGAACTGGAATTGGATATGGAAAAAGGCTTGTTTTATGACCCCTTATCTATGACAAGTTCTTATTTGTTGACCTACAGACGATTGCTGAAAGAATGTTGCAAAAAAGGAACTCCAGAAACTTTGCAAAAGCAACTTACTCCAGCTTTCTTTAGGCAAAAAGATAGGAACGGGCGAAAAATCTCTGCAAATATCTCGCAAATGGTTGCTTTTTCTGACTTTAATCGCTACTATGTGCGTGCAATGTTACTGCGTGCTATTCGAGAGAACAAAATGCTTTCTGTTTATCGTGCGAAACAATCTGCAAATGAACGAAAAGAGAGTTGTGCAAACCTTAACAAGATGTATTCTGACAAAATGCAAATGCAACAAATGCTTGAACTGTTTAGAGATCATCGACGACTATTCGGGCTGAAAAATCAGCCCGAATTATTGAAACCAAACTCGGGATTGAGTTTGCGATTTGCTGAAAAAGCCTTAATCTGAATTTAGAGTTTTCTGTTGTGAAAATTTTGTCTTATCGGCTGTGATGGTTTTTGATTTCTATTTGAGATTATCTATGAGTAATCTTAATTTAGCAGATATTCAAAAAGTCATGCAAATGCTAAAGAATTTTCTCAAAAATCAGGAATTTTGAGGGGTATTTGCAAGTAATTTTCTGTCTATGACAGGATTTTACCCACTTCCACTTTTTAGAAAACTTTTCTAAGTATTTTCTCTGTTTTTGTCTAGAATTTCCGAACTACTTTTGTGAAGTTCGGATTTTTTAGCATTTCTGCCAGTACCTCACCTATGGCATTATTAGGCATTTTGGCTTCTTGATTTATGTAGAGTATTTGCAATAGAAATATTATTTTAACTCTTTATATGACATTAATATTTTATGAAAAAAACGAACTTCTTCCAAAGTCGCATTTTCGAAAATGTCATTTATCTCTTTTAACAAATCTTCTCTTGATTTTATATGACCAAAATCAAATAAATCTTGTAAGTCAACATTTAATGCATTTGTAATCTTATTAAGATTCTCATCTTTCGGAAGATGAATACCTTTTTCAAGTTTACTAAGGTTAGTAGCTTCCATATCAATTAATTCAGCAAGTTCTACTTGTTTCATGTTTCTTGCTTCTCGTAATTCTTTAATACGTTTACCTATTTGTACACTTAATGTTGACATATTAACCTCTTACACCAAGTATACTTTATTATGATTGTTATAAAAAGATTAAATCGTGTCAACATCATTTATTAAAATGATTGACTTATTATCATATATGGTTATAAAATTATCATTAATAAATCTTTTATTGGTATTTTTTGTTAATATGAGGATAATTCATGCCAAAACCGATCATTAATAATAATCAACAAACTAAACAAAAAATGTTTTCTAGCCTAATTTTTCAAGAAAAGAATACCTTTAAAAGTCCTGAATTATCTTTTAGAGAGAAACGTCCACAAAGTTATATTAACATTATAAAAAATTTAGATTTAGAAGGTTCAAAAGTATCTGAAAAGAAACTTGAAGAAATTATTAATCAGTTACAAAATGCTGTCCCTGAGATTGTATTAGATGAGATGTTTATTGGAATTTTAGGAAAGTGTGAACTTGGAGCTGAATATGATGTGCATACTATTAGCAAAGAAGTAATTTTTGGAATTGATGAAGTTAATCACTTACCCTGTTTTGGAAGAATGATATTGAAACATTTCAAAATTGGTGAAACTTTACCTGATGGATTAGAAAAAGGAAGAAATTTAGCAGTAAATCCTAATTACGTCTTTGTTGAAATATATAATGACAAAATTATTGCTGTTCAAGAAAATGGCTCAGTAGCAATAATAAAAGATTAAAGGTTTTTAAATAGTGACGGAAGAATTTGATAAATTAAAAGATAAATTAAGCGATACCCAAAATGAATTACGTATTGCCATGGCAGCTATGGGTGAAGAATTTGCTCGCTTACATTCACATATTGAGGGTGTAAATAAAGAAGTTCTTCAAAACGGTAAAGATATTCTAAAAACAAGAAATGATTTAGCAACATTCACAATAAGATTTGAGGCTTTTGTAAGTCAAATTGAAAAAGAAAATAATCTTACTCATGCTCAAGGTGAAGTTGTAATCTTAAATCAGGAAATTGAAAAAAAGTTTGGACTCTATGATAAAGTAAGAAAAGTTTTGTTAGGAATTTTACAATCTGTAGATACGGGCTTAGTCAGTAAAAATTCAATAACTTGTGCTACAGAAAAATTAATGCTTGGAACTCCAAGATATTGGCTTACACCTTCATTAATTGCGATTGCTGCTTGGTTAAGTGATGATAAAGAGCTTGCAATAAAAGGTTTAAATGAAGGTCTAAAAAGAAACTTGATGAAAACTGAACTTATGTTCACTCTTATTAACAATCGCTTAAAAAGAAATAATGCTAGTTTTATATGGCTAAGCAAGTATTTTGAAATTCAAAATCCGTTAGAGATGCCACAAGAAACTTTAATATTACTTGGTGCATATACTGATGGTATTTTTGGTCCCGATTCGCAAGGTATATGTGCAAAACAAATTGAAAAATGGATTAATTTTTTATCTAAAGATGAAGAAAGAGTAAAATCACTTGAAAAAATATGGTTTAACAAAATTGATTTGTTAGAAGTAGAAGAAAATAACAGTATACCATTTAATTATTTATCCTCGCTTTGTCTTGAATGGGAAAATATTAGAAAACTTCTTGAAAATGCAAAAAAACAAGTTAGTTTTTTGAATTATTTAAAAAATATTATTGAAAAAGAAGATGTTAGAAAAAATTATACAGAAGATTTAGATGATTTATTATACAAACTCGTTAATGATTATGATGAAGATGAGTTTGAATTGAAAAAGAAAAAGAAACTTGCTGAATTAATTATTAAATATCAAGGTGATAAAGAAAAAGCACAGCAAGATTTTTATACTAATGTAACCATTCTATTTGAAAATAAAGTATCTTTCTTTGATATATTGGTCAATTCTGTTAACCAAACTGATATGTCACCAGTTTTAAGAAAATTAGCTTTATTTCTTATGAAAGAATGGGTTATTAATGCTCATAACGATTTTACTGCAAAATATAGACTTACATATCCAAAATTTGTAACCATAAAGATAAAAGATTGGAGTGGAACAACTCAAGACGGTTCTAATACAAATGAGTTAATTGCAAGTTTTAATAATTATATACAAGATATTTTTAATCGTGCTCTAAATTTAGTGAAAAAACCTTTAATAATAACAGCAGTCTTATCTTTTGTGTGTTTAATCTGGCTATTAGGATCATCGTTTAATGGATTTGCATGTTTAGTTTCTATGATTGTCGGATTTAATTTTATTAAAAATTTATTCAATTATATATCGACAAGAGCAACGTTAGTTGAAGCTAGACAACAAGATATGGAAAATGGAAAACAATCAATTAATGCATTTTGTGCAGAATTTGTCGATTGGCAAAAAGCTTATAAAAAAGCTGATAGCGTGTCTAAAGAAGTTATAGAACTACTTTCAAATTATACGTCATCCGATTTTAGTGCAAATAGTGCAGATAACAAAATTCTCAATAAAAAATAGGTGAATAATGGAAAATAATAAACCAATAAATCAAAATAACAAAACTAATCAAGTACAACCAAACCAGCAAAATGTTATTAGAAATGAAAAGATGGCAGTTAAATTTCCTGATTGGGATTTATTGCCTCCGTCATTACTTGTAAGGAGAGATAAACATGAAGAGCCCTAGCTCATATTTTGATTGGTGTAAAATTTTTGATGAAATTGAAGATTGGGAAATTGGACATATTGATGAAAATCTGATTTCTGTAATGGAAAATGGAACTATCGATTGGACTGACGGTGTTTCTCAAAGAATTACTTTGAGATTGATAAATTTAGTTAATAATCGTCTTCAAAAACTTAATGAGTTTTATAACAAAAGACTGGCTATCTCATTTAATTCTTTTGATTTAACAAGTGTTTTAATAGTTTTTAGAAAAGAGATAATATTTATTAAACGATTAGATAGTTTGCCAATGTTACCCAAAGAATTAAGAGAAGAATTAGTAAAAGATATAACCAATTATGCTAAAAAGACTCAACAGAGTTTAGAAGATAACGCTAAAAAAGATTTATCAGGCGGATTAAAACAAATTGTACTAAGTTATAGAATTGACAATATTTAAAGGTGATTATTATGAGTAGTGTTAAAGATTTTTCAAACAAAATGAATAGATATTTAATTGCAAGAATTCCGTTTATTTCAGTAAATTCAATTGAGAGAACACGTGTTCTTGAGATATTTACCAATTTGAATGAAGAATTGCATTTACCAATATATGTACATACTCTTTCTAAAGGCATGATTGATTTATCATCTAATAATCTTGTAAATGAAGATAAATCAATTGTTGGAGCATTAGATTTTATAAGCCAGCAAATTACACAACGCCAAAATCTTACATTTATATTAACTGAAGTTACAGATATTCAAGATGATACTATAACAGCAAGGCATTTTTTAGATTTGGTGACACTTGCAGAAGAACGTGGAGCTACAATTATTGTTATTACTAATAATCCAATATGGAAGCAGCTTCAAAGATTAGGAATGTCTTTAGAACTTGACTTGCCAGAAGAAGATGAAATTTACCAAATTATTAAAGAGTCGATTGAACCTTACCAAAATAGTGTGTTAATTGAATGGGATAATAATGACTATAAAAAAGTTGCAAGTATTTTAAATGGATTAAGTAAAATTGAAATACAAAATATTATTGCTACATTAATTGCAAAGCGAGAAATTAAAAAATCTGATATAACAGAAATTATTACAACTAAAGACAGTATGTTTTCAAATATATCAGGTTTAGAAAAAATTCATTGTTCAGAAAATGATATACATGTTGGAGGTTTAAAAGGCTTAAAACTATGGTTAGACAATAAAAAAAGTCTTTTAGCTCCCGAAAAGAAAGAAATTTTAAAAGAACGTAATATAAAACTTCCACGAGGTGTATTGTTAGTAGGTGTTCCAGGATGTGGAAAAAGTTTACTGGCAAAATTCATAGCAAGTAATTGGCAATTACCATTATACAGACTTGATTTTGCAACAATACAAGGAATGTATGTCGGACAATCAGAGAATAGATTAAAAGATGCACTCTCTTTAGCAGAAACAGTTTCACCATGTATATTATGGATAGATGAGATTGAAAAAGGGCTTATTGGAGCATCAGGCATGGATTCAAGCGGTGTTTCGACACGTATGGTTGGACAATTTTTATTCTGGCTGCAAGAATCTCTAAAATTCGTTTTTGTTGTAGCAACAGCAAATGATGTTTCAAAATTACCGCCTGAACTTTTAAGAAAAGGACGTTTTGATGAGTTATTTTTTGTAGATTTACCAAATGAGTCAGAGCGAAAAGATATTCTTGATATTTATTGCAGAAAATTTTTAAGGAAAAAATTTGGTGATGATTTATTGACAAAATTAGTACCACTTACAGAAGGTTTTTCTGGAGCAGATATTGAATCTACGATAAAAGAAATTGCATACAAAACAATCTCATCAGAAGACACACAAATTACGATGCAGACTATTGTTTCAAATTTTGCAAATGTAGTACCTTTATCTCGAACAAACCCTGAAAAGATTGATTCTATAAGACAATGGGGTAAAGAAAGAGCTGTTCCAGCTTCAGGAAAATTTTCATTTAACACTGATACCGAAAACACAGGACGTAAAGTTTTGATTTAAAAAGAAAAATATATTAATGCACAAAAAGCCTGCAAGCATACGACACAGCCCTCGAAATGCGTTGCGAATTTGGCGATTATTGTTATTAGCAAATAATAATTTTTTTTTCTTGGGTTTTTATATTATTGAGTACTTTAAAAGAAAAGGTAAATTATGTTAGATATTAACTTTATTGAAAATATTTCTGATGAAGAAATTAGCAAATTAACAAAAATTTTTAAGATTTTAAGTCGTGAGATACATTGGCAAATTATAAGAGAGTTATTAAAATCACCAAACTTGACTCAAGCTGAATTAAAAGAAAGAATATCTAATTCTAATATCTCCGAAAATATTAAATCTTTAATAGAAATGGGTATAGTTACAAAAAAAGCAATTAAAACTAACCAAAAAAATAAAAGGGCAAATTATTTTTACAGATTAAAAGAACATACATTTACTAAAGAATTTATGAATGAATCAATAGAAACAGGAATAAAGTATCGTAAATATTTTAATATGAATTAATTATTTTTTACTATTTAACAAAATTGTTATAATTATCAAGGTTCTAGGGAAATCCCTTAAAAAGCTTTACTGACGAGCTTTTTAAGGGATTGCTTTTTTGTTTGTTTTAATTTATGGTGCAAATACATCTCGAACATTAACAATTAAATAATCGGGAAAAGTTAGTAAAAAAAAAAAGGAAACAAATATTATGAATAGTTATTCAGTATTAAATGAATCCTTTGCAAATAGCAAAGATATTCGAAAGAACACAAAAGCCAGAAAATTTTTGGCTTTTGACAAAACAGAAAACACTTTCAGAGTTATCCCGAAGTTAGAGGATTTAGACAAGAGGCTTATGCTTTTAGTCTGTCCATGGCTTAAAGAATATTACTCTGACGATTACTACACAACAATATGTGCAGTAGTTCCTCAAACTTTTACTAAGGTTTTCAAAAGTCTTGAAAATCTTGAAAAGTTTGCGTCGAGGTTCATATTCCGAAACCAGTTATTTGAGATGAAAATCAAAAGTTTCGAAGAAATTGAACTATCGGCTTTAGGTTTAGTAACCGAAGAAGATGAATTTGAGTATCCGAATATTTGAAAAATACTTTATTCATTTGAAGAAGATTATGAGGTTACAGAAAATCCTGACTTTTAACTGTCAGTACAAGTATTAAAAAAGGAAAATTGAATTATGAAAAAATATTCAATAAGAAGTCCTTGAAATGAAATAATCTCTCTTTCAGAGGCGGAAAAACAAGAGATTAAACAGCTTATTAAAATCATTTTACAGGCGATTTTAGCTGTTTAACCTCTCTCAAGCGGAGATTCTATATCTCCAAAAGGGTTGCTCCTTTTTAAAAGCACATAGAATCATGCTCTATGAGTATTATATAACAAAATCCACGCATGATGTGGATTATAAGGAGAATTGTCATGGAAAAATTAAAATATGACGACCAAACAGACAATTATGTAATGCTTCCAGCATTCAATTTTAGTAAACTCAAAAAACTCGGAATTCATGAATCCGTAATGGAAAAACTTCAAAAGTGTAAATTTGCGGATTTAAAACACGAAATTTTCGAAATCTCTGATATTACAGAATTAGAGGATCTTGAATTGTTAACAAATTTATATGTAGGTACGATTTTTAACAAATTATATACCGAAGATGAAGTAATTAACAATATTTTCGAGATAGAATTGCCTGAAAGCTTTATTCCATACTCTTTACAATTTAACGAGGTAATGCCTATTATAGTATGGAAAGATTATGTTTTTGAGGCAAAAGTAAGCCGATACAATGAATTAATTATTAGTTGTGTCGGGAAAAATATACCTGTTGAATACATTTATTTTCGATTAGCCTCTGATTAATAAATAATTCATTCAACAGTAGAAAAGAACGAGGATATATCCTCGTTCTTTTCTCTTACTCACAATACATAAATGAAAGGAAAAACAAAATGACAAAATATATATCAATTCAAAACAACTGTTTATTCTACAATTACACTGACAAAAACGGTGACTTACAGTCAGTTAAAATAGCAAATTACTCTCTTAACGGTTTATTCACCTTAAAGATGATTACAGATACAAAAAATTCATACAAAATCACCGAAAAACTTGTTTTATGACTGACAAAAGAACAACAACCCGATAAACGGTATATCAAAATCATTGAGGGTGATGATGAGATCGACTACAAAAGCTTTTTCAAGACTATCCATAAAAACATTGTAGGATTATACGAAGATTTTAATAAAAAACGATATCTTCTGCTTATGCAAATGTTATACGACAATCTTAAACCCGTTGTAATATACACAAATTTTGGCTATCAGTCAAAAGAAAAAAGTTATATTTTAGGCAATAAAAAGATATGACTTGATACGCAAACGATTGAGAATTATCCGCAGTTACCCGATAATATTTCATTTACAGATGAAGAAAAACTCCAAATTCTGCCTGCAAATGACTTAATTCCAAAACTTTATGAATGTGAAAATCCCGAAAAAATTCTTGAAGAATTTGTGCAGACATTAGTGAAAACTTTTGACGCACCAATTCTAATTGCAATAACTGTTGTAATCGGTTGTTGCTTTTTTGAACTTTTTATATCAAATACTCAGGGTTATCCGTATGTTATCTTTTACGGGGATTCAAATGCGGGTAAGTCAACCATTGTTCATATTTTAGCTTCGATTTTTGGAATAACAAATATGACAAAACTTACAAGCGGAGCATCAACAATGGTAAGTTTAAGGGCTCAATTAGAGAAAGTAAATAATTTTCCTGTGTTCTTTGAAGAACTCGATAACAGGCGAATGCAAAACATTGAAGATTTAGGCAAAGACAGTTTTTCCAGTACGCCTCGTAAAAAATCATCAAAAGACGGAAAAGAGATTGTAACCGAGATAAATACTACTTTTTGTGCGGGAACAAATCATTTCTTTGAAAATATGACTTTTGCAAACTTTTCAAGATGTATTCCTGTAAACTTAAAACGAGATAAATACGATTTAAGCGACTTTAAGTATCATTCAAAAGAAGAATTGGAAAAACTTTCCTGTTTTCTTCCGAAAATTCTTTTTTATCGTGATAAAATTCTTGATTTTTATTTTGAACAATACAAAATTGTCCAAAAATACTGTAGTTTTGCAAGAATATGTAACAATATTGCTATTGGAATGTCAGTATGGGCTGTAATTAATAACATTTTAGGTAAAAAAGTCGTTAATACCGAAGATTTAGCTAAAAATTATCTTGATTACTTTGAACAGTATCTTGATACCGAACTTTCTTTTGGTGATGTCTTTTTATCTGATGTATATAAGTTATTCAATAAAAAAGAACTAATATATGGCAGAGATTTTTTGATAACAAAAGGTAAATATTTACGGATAAATCTTACCAAATACTGCGATATATACAACAGTTCTAATGAAAACAAAAAACTTAATCCGGCTCAAATCAGATTAAAACTTGCAAACGATAAAAGAGTTATCAGCTTAAAATCAACTGATATTAAACCTATCGGAAAAGCAGTTAAAATCGATATATCTGATAATGAAACTCTTTTGGATATCAAAAACAGAGTAACCGAAATTGCAGAAGATAAGGAGGCTGACGATGTCGAAACTCCTTAAAATGCTTATTGCCGATATTTACATCAGATTATCAAGTAAATCACAAGAAGACGGAATGTCGAGAGAAACACAGGAAAGGGAATGCCGTAAATATTGCGAAACGCATGGTATTAAGGTTCGAAACATATATTATGAGAATAAAAGCGGTATGACACCATATAACAGACCTGTTTTTTATGAAATGATAGCAAAACAACAATCGAAAGATCGTGCAGATGTTATCGTATGTTTTTGTATTAATCGTTTAACAAGAAATCAAGTTGATTTTTACCCGATTAGAGGACTTGTAGATGAATATAATACACAAATTGTTTTTGTCAAAGAAAATATGGTTATTAAAAAGCCATTCCTGGCTCATGAAAAATTTTTGACAAGCATAATTATAGCAAGTGCTGAATATGAAGTTAATCACCTTAATGAAATTCGTAAAAAAGGCTTGCTTGACAGGGCGAAAACAGGTAAAAGACCAAGCAAATTACCTTATGGGTATGATATATATAAAAAACGTATCGTAGTTGTTCCAAAAGAATCTGAATTAGTACAGAAAGCTTTTGAATTGTATGCGACAGGCAAATACTCTTTAAAAACACTTGCTAATGAGTTATTTGAACTCGGTTTTAAGTATAAATCACAGTCTAATGAAAGAATACCAAAAGCAACTTTATCCTCAATTCTAAAAAATCTTTTTTATACTGGTTGTTACAAATATCCAGGGTGTGAAATAGAAATAAAAGGCAAATACAAAGCAATAATTAATCGTGAATTATATGACAAAGTCCAAGAAGTGCTAAGTGGTTCAGGTTATGAAAAAATCAAAAAACATGATTTTTTGTACTCAAAACTGCTAACACTACAAGAAACAGGTAAATTTATGACGGGTGAAATTAAAAAAGGTAAATATATCTATTATACTGCTTTTGATGAAGATAAAATAAGACATTCGGTAAATGAAACAGTTGTTACCGAAGCTGTTTTAAACTACTTCAAAGAAATTCGACTTAATCTAATCCCGAAAGAGCTTGTTAACGAAGTTTTAAAGGAAGAATTTAAACCCTTAAAACAGCAATATTCAAATCTTAAACGGGATGTAAGCCGCAAATATCACTCGAAACTACGGTTAAACCGCTTTATTAAATCCAAAAATATTGATGATGAAGATTTTATCGCTTCATGTGAAGCTGATATCGAAAATGAGTATAACAACTTGTCTGAAAGAATTAGCAACATCGAACAAAAAATAAAATCTTTAACTTCAAAATGTCAAGATATAATGGAAAAACGACTTTACGACGTTTTTATTCAACTCGATATGGAAAATCAAAGAAAAATTATCGAATTGGTTAAAAATAAATTTGAATTACAAGATAAAAAGGTAAAATTAACCTTTAAACCTACTTTTCGTAAAATCCGTAAGCGGTAAATTGTCTTAAATTTGTTCAGATACGTATAATTTTTCATATAAATTTTCTGAATTTTCTACCCCACACAATCGTGTGGGGTTTACTTTTGCCTAAAATAGTAGCTTTGCACTATAAATAATCAACACTTTACTTTTCTGCAAAATGATAAAAAATTAAAATCAAAAATTCAGAAATTTAAGGAGTTCAGATTATGGAAAACAAACAAGTTGTTATTTATGCACGTGTATCAAGCCGAGAACAAGAACGTGAGGGCTTTTCTATCCCTGCACAGTTAAAATTACTTAAAGAATACGCCTTAAAAAACGGGTTTCAAATAGTTAAAGAATATTCAGACGCAGAAACAGCTAAAAAAGCAGGCAGAACTAATTATAATCTTATGCTTGAATACTTAAAAGCCAATCCCGAAGTTAAAACAGTTCTTGTTGAAAAAACTGACAGGCTTTACCGCAACTTTAAAGATTATGTTACCCTTGAAGATTACGATTTAGAGGTTCATTTAGTCAAAGAGGGTTCTATAATTAGCAAAAATTCCAAATCACATGACAAATTCATACATGGGATTAAGGTTTTAATGGCAAAAAACTATATAGACAACCTTTCTGAAGAAATCTCAAAAGGACTGCATGAGGGATTGGAGCAGGGCTACTGACCATTCCAACCACCTTACGGATATTTAAGAGGTGCTAAAAAGAGTTTAATTATAGATAAATCTCGTATTTTATTTGTTCGCAGGGCATTTGAACTTTTTGCAACTGGTCGTTATTCTCTTCGCAAACTCTCTGAACAACTTTTTATAGAGGGTTACTATTACAAAGGCGAAAGACCTAAAATTACACAATGTGTTCTTGAAGCTATGCTAAAAAATGTTATTTACGTAGGTCAAATGAACTGCAACGGTATAATATATCAAGGAAAACACCCCTCTCTTATATCTCGTGATACATTTGATAAAGCTCAATTAGCTTTCTTAAAAACAGATAAATCAAAAGTTCGGAAAAACTTTGATTTTTTATATCCCGGAATCGTAAAGTGCGGAGTTTGCGGATATTCTTTCTGTGGTGAAAGACAGAAAAAACATAATATTTATTATCGCTGTTCACATTTTGACAGAAGTTGTCCTAATACTGCTTATCTTACAGAAAAACTCCTTACTCAATCTTTCCGTATGCACTTAAAAAGAATCGGGCTTAATAAAGATTTATACGAATTAGTGCAATATTGCCTTACAGAATGTTTAGGTGATGAACAAGAATACCATAAAAGCGAAATTGAACGAATTAATACTGAAACCGAGCAGTGCAAAGAGATTTTGAAAAAGATGTATCTTGATCAGGTTAATAATGTGCTTGATTATGACATGTGGATAAATCTTAAAAATGAATATGAGGTAAAATTAAGCAGATTAAATGCAGAACTCCAAAAACACACCATTGCTAATACAAATTTTCTTGATACAGGTCTGCAAATCCTTGATTTATGCGGTAAAGCAAGCTTGCCAGCCACTGAACTTTCAGAAGAAGAAGTTGCACAGATAGTAAGGGCTACATATTTAAGTGTAACCGTCAACAATAAAAAGGTCAAAATGGTCTTTAAAGAACCATTTGCGACCATTGAAAAACTGATAAAACTTGCTAAAAAAGAGATTGCAGAAGTCGGCATGCCTGCATTCAAGTCTGCAATAATTTCTTCAAAAGATGAATGTATTGAAAGCATTAAAAAAGTGCCCGAAGGCACTGTTTTAAATAGTTCTAATTGTTTTAAATGGTGGAGGTTAGGAGATTCGAACTCCTGACCCCCTGCGTGCAAAGCAGGTGCTCTACCAGCTGAGCTAAACCCCCACAAAATCTTTGTGAAACTTGTATTCACTTGTCACAAGTTTTATTGTACATGCTAATTTTTTTTTGTAAAGTACTTTTTTATAATTATTTTGTAATAAAAAAAAGAGCCTTATTTATCAGGCTCTTTTTTTATTATTTTATTTACACTCTATACTGAACAAACCATTTCAATATTATTGTTTGATACTACTTGTGAAAAGTTATAGTTTTCCATTAAATCTCTTTGTTCGAAATAGACGCAATCATCCATTACTAATTCATCACATTGTTTTAGTGTCATTAATGACAAGTGTTTTGCTGATTTTGAATCGGTAATTAATCTGTGTACTCGTAAATTTTTAGGTAATTGAGAAATTTTTGTACCTTTAATATTAAATACATTTGTTCTGATATCAATATTTAATTTTTCAATATCACTTCTTTCCATATTTAAACTGTCTGTCCAAATGTGTTCAGGTAATTTACCGATTTTAGCACCTGACATATTTACACTGTTTGCATCAATTGGAGTTTCAATCTTTTTAATTTCCGCACCGGACATGTTCAACTCGTTTGATACCCAGCCGATTGACAATTTACCGATAACACATTTTGAAAGATTTAAACTGCCTTCAATATGACCTAATTCTAATTTTTTAATTTCACAGCCGGATAAATCCAAATCTCCGCCTTGATAGTTGTTAATTAATTCTTGATAATCTCTTTTCATAAAAACCTCCATATTTTTATTGTTATTACAATATAACTATAAATTACTTGATTTTTATCCTCTCTTTATATGTTTTTTTTTAGGAAATCAGAAAATTAATTTTTGTTCAATAAAATCTAAATTATAATTTAATCGTTCTTTATCATTCAAATACCACCAGCCGATAAGTGCTTCAAATGCAGTTGCCTGACGGTATTCTGCCTGATTTGAACGTCGTGCAATAGGGATTGGAAGATTGCGGGCACGACGCGCAATATCATGTTCTTCCTCTGTCAATTGCATATTATGCAAAAGCTCAGCTTGATACGATGCTTTTACTTTATCAGTCGTAATTTTATGTAAAATTTTTGCATTTTCAGTCATACGAACTGTTTTTTCTCGAATAAACAATTCCCATACTGCGTCACCGATATATGCATAATTTCGTAAATTCATATCTTCCATGAAAATAATTGTACTATAAAAAGGTTTGTTCTATAATAATTTTATGAAAAGAATAATTTTAATCTTAACTTTAATAATGATTGGAAACTTGGTTTCTGCAGAATGCGGATGCCACAGGCAAACTAAATGTCTTGATTTAATGACATCAATGTATAATGACACGTTCAACTTTATATAATGTTTTGAATCTTTCATCAGACCAGCAAAAATGTAAAGATGTTATTGATGCAAAACGTTATGAAGAACTTGGCAAAGAATTTCAACAATATGAACAGGAAAAATTTGTTCTCAATAAAATGTGTGAAAATAAAGCAAGTTCTCAAGCAATCAAAAAGCAAGAAAAAGTTGTTAAAAACATAGAAAAATGCATGAAAAAAACCGGTGACAAATATGATAAAGAGTTCAAATCCGTTTTAAATTCCGAACAACGTTCTAAATTAAGATCTATAAGAAAAATGCAAAAAAAAGAAATTAAATACTGTCAAAAAAATAAAGCTTTTTATAAAAAAGACCCTAATTTAAGACCATTTGGTGTAAAAATGTACGGTGTTGACGACCAAAAACTTTGTCCGGAACATAACAAATGGCATTTATTCGGCTTCAAACATAAAACTAATTAGTTTAAATGATGATTTTTTTCAGAATATCATTATAATTGTGGTATGAGGAAATTAGCTGTTTTAGTTTTGATAATGTTTTTTTCTACCGCAAGCTGTTTTGCATGGGGTTGGAAAAAAGATACAGGAACTCCTTTAAATCAGGAATACAACAATGAAGGTAAGGGTTATGTCGGTACTTTACCTGACATTTCCAAAAATTTTGAAAGTTCCGAACCTAAAAGTGCAAAACCTATTTATGAAAAAAGCAAAAAATTTAATTCTGCAGATGAAATTAAACCTGTTCCCAGGGATAATCCTGCCTTCGTAAATATTATTCTTAAATCGGATAAAACATCACCTTATGTCAATGATATCAATGATTTGCTTCCATTATTAGAAAACATTTTATTATGCATTGATAAAAATTATGATGTACAGAAATTCAATGCAAAAGTATTTTTCTTTAATAAGACCGTAGAATATTTGCAAAATAAATATAAGGATTTGCCTGAAAGCAGTTTTACTTCATTTCAAAAACTATTGACATTGAACACACACACAAAATCCGTTGCAACATTACGTGCGGAAGCTGAAAAATACCGTCCTTATCTTGCCTATACAGGTGCAGGATATTTATATAATGACAATGTCATAAGCCAACAGTTAGACTATCTCAAAACAGAAATTGAAGAAACTATTGTTGTACTAAAAGATGTCAGATAGAAGGATGTAGAAAAATTTAATATTTTTCTTACAAACTCAAAAAGTAAGTCTTGACAAACTTTTTTGTTTATCTTAAAGTTAGGTTGAACTAACAAAGGTAAACAATGAAGATTTCAACATTAGCAAAATATGTAGACCAGCCGATGGTTTTGAATAAATTAGACAAAAAGATGCCCGCACTTTTAATCGGTGCAGGAGGCGGATACGGGCTTATTGATACATTCAGAAGCAAAAACGGCGAAGATAAACAGAAAAAATTTGTCAAAAATTCTATTATTATTGCAAGTACAATTGCAGCATCATTAATTGGTACAAGAGGATTAAAGATTGGCGGCAAAAAGGTTATTAAAGGTTTAATGGAAAGTGTATCATCAACTGAACTTCAAAAAGCACAGACTACAGCTGTTGAAAAATTCCTTTCTAAAACAGATGTAAAAGATGCAAAGATTTTAGAAGCATTAAATAGAGCAAAAACAAGAGAGCTTTCGCCGAAACAGGTTGAATTATTGATTAACCAACTTCCTACATCTCCTGCGAAGAAAGAACTTTTCGGCACAATTTTGCCTGAGAAGAAAAATCTTAATTCAAAGGAGATTTTTTCTGAAGTTAAAAGGTTGTCATTATTAGGTTTAGTACCTATCGTCGGGGGTGTCGCAGGTGGTATACTTGCAGATAAGGTAACAAATTCAGGTAATAAAAAAGGGACTGCAAACAAGATTAAAGAGGGGATATACCAATATCTTGCCAATATTTTCTTATGTAATATCGGTGCTGGCGGTGCATTGTATGTGTTTGAAAAATTAGAGAAAAATAAAACAATCAAACCTCTCGGCCCTATGGGAAAACTTGGTGTAATCTTTGGCGGAATAACAACTACAGGGATTATCGGCGGAAGTTACATTGCAAATTATATAAGCAAAAAAGTTATTGACCCGATGTTCGGTCAAAAAAATAATGGTCGATTATATGGAGAACGCAAGCCTGAGGCTTTAGATATTGCGTTGCATTCTGATGATATTGCCACTGCAGGAATTTTATCGGGCTTTAAGTGGATTGAACCGACACTGCCGTTTCTGTATTTTATTTCGGGATACAGAGCGGGAATCGGCTATCGAAATGTCGAACACAAAAAATCTGAACATAATAAAATGCAACAAGTTGCGTAAAAAAAATCTACACAACCTTCTTATATACACCTCGCAGATGCGAGGTTTATTTTATTAAATTGACATTTGTTTTGACATGGTTTAAGATAAATAGATATTGGAGGTATATATGTTAAAAAATGTTACCAGGAAGTGCCCCCCCCCCAAACGTACCGCCTGACCCGCCATATTGGATTTTGGAGAAATTTTAACAGTGCATTCACTTTAGCCGAAGTATTAATTACACTCGGCATTATCGGGGTTGTTGCAGCTATCACAATACCAACCGTTATCAACAATATTCAGAACAAGCAGAATATTGTTAAATGGAAAAAAGAATATTCTGTTATATCTAACGCTTTCCAAGCTATTTTAAATGAAAATATTCAAATAACTGACTCAGGGATGTTTTCAGATGAATTTATGAATGCTATGAAAGAAAAAGTTAGTGTTGCAGATATGTGCGGTAAAAATTCAAAAATGCCTGATAAAATGTGTGATATGGATATAAATTATTCTACTGGAAAATTTCGACCAAATAGAAAATTTCCCTGGGCAGGTATTTCAGGTCAAGATGTACGCTCATATTATAAGCCTCTCGGAAGTTCAAGTATGATTAATAATTATAATTTCGGAACTTATGTTTACCTTTTAAATGACGGTGCTGCAGTTTATTTTGGCAGTTTATGGAACGGCCCATGGATTGTTGTTGATGTTAATAATTTTACCAAAGGCCCTAATGAAATCGGTCGTGATGTATTTGTTATAAAAGTTTATTCAAACAACGAAACTAATCAGCATTGGATAAAACCTGCAGGAGCTGAAGGTACGCCAAATTGGAACACTTCATCATCAGGCAGTTCAGGATGTTCAAAAGATATTGGCCAAAAACAAAGTAATACTGTATATGATGCTGCCGGAGCAGGCTGTAGTGCTAAATATTTATTGAATTAAATTCCATAATATAATCATCCATAACAAAACCGTTGCCGATATCGGTTACAACAGCATCAATTGTTTTAAATCCCCATTTTTCGTAGGCTTTTATGGTATTTGTATTGTATTTATTAACTGTTAATTGATTTTTCTGCCGTCTGCAATTTCTTTAATTTTTTCAAATGCTTTTGCGCCAATTCCCTGATGTCTGAATTCTTTTTTTATATAGAGTTTGGACAAAAACAGATAATCTTTTTTATCTGACAATCCAAAATAACCTATAGGTTTATTATCAGAAAGAATAAAATAATATGTGTAGTTTTCGTTTTCAATTTGGTTTGTTATTGCTTTTTCGGATTGAAAATTTTCTACCATATAATCAATTTGTTCAGGCGAAAGAATGCAAGTCCAGTATTCATGCCAGATTGCATGAGCCAGACTTGCGAGTTCTTTTATTTGATTTTGCTCTATTTTATTAAATAAAACCATAAAATTTTTCCAAAACCCAAGTGTCGGGTGGAACGGCACGCTCCTTATCCAATAACAGGCTGTACAAATGTACGTGTTGCAAGGTCTTTATCAAGCATTAATAATGCTTTTTTATCATCACCGATTAGTTTTAAAGTTGCAAGAACGTCCCCGACACTTGCTTCTTCTTCAACCTGTTCTTTCAAATACCAGTTCAAGAATGACAATGCTGCACGGTCTTTAACTTCTTCTGCAACATCCATTAAAGCATTAATTCTTGAAGTTACAAATTCTTCGTGAGAAAGAACCTGTTCAAAACAAGCTAAAGGTGATTCCCATTTTGTTTCAGGTTTATCAATAGCTTCAAGTTCAACTTCTCCGCCTCTTTCATGAACATAATCATACATTCCCATAGCATGAGCGTGTTCTTCCTGAACTTGAACGTCAAACCAGTTTACAAAACCTTTAAGGTTTAATCTTTCAAAATATGCTTTCATTGAAAGATAAAGATATTCTGAATATAATTCTTTGTTAATTTGGTCGTTAAAAGCTTTTTCCATTTTTTCGTTAATCATATTTCTCTCCTTTTTTTGATTTTATTTTAACACTTTAAAAAATTTTAGCAAAAAAATTTTTTAGGATTTTTATTATGTGCAATGAATAGCATAAATCAAAATAATTATACACCCTCTTTCTGCGCATATTATAAAAGCTCATTTGCAAGGCGGTTTGAAAAAGTACTCTTAACAGGTCAAAATTCGCAAGAGCTTGAAGATGAATTTGTAAAAATATTACAAGTTAAAAAAAATAAACGCACACAAATGGGAACTCCGGGCAGATACGGTTCTGTTTACAGACTTGATGATTATTATGTATTCAAAACATACCATGTCGACAGAGAATTAGGTACACATCCGTTTAAAAAAGTATTTGATGAAAGATTTCAAAATTTCAAAACATATTGCGGAAACGTTCTTGCAAGATTTGGAAAAATTGAAATTATTGCAAACGCAACAAGAGATAAAAGGAAATTTGTCGAACTTGCAAGAGCATCCGAGCAGGGTGTGGAAGCTTATGCATCATCATTAAGAGAATTTGCAAGCCTTCCGCAAAAACAATTTGATATGCTTGCGCAAGATTTTTCAAGACTTAACGGAATTCATGACGGAAATATTAACTACATGTTTGATACACATAATCCGAATAATCTTTTAAAAATAGGCAGATCATTAAAATTGGTGGATGAAGTTGCAATAACACCGAACCGTGATGCAAACGATATAATGGCATTTTTAAGAGCATTTATTCAAGAGGGCGGTGACATTAGTACAAAAAGAACTGTTTTCAAAAAATGTATTTTAGCTTCCGAAAAAGAACAATTGCCTATGGAAAGTGCTTATAAATTCAGTTTTTTAAGAGAGTATATGGAAAAAATATTCCAAAATGCAGGTGTAAACGACACATTTGAAAACTTTTATCAAAAAATGAATGAATTTCGCGGGCAAAAAAATCATATAAAATTAGTAGAACAATATTTAGAAAATATTTAATATTTCGGGTAATGTAATTTTTGTATATTCTGCTTAATTTATTAGTGCTATGGAAAATTGTGTTAATAAATTATTAAAAGCATTAGATGGAAATATAAATTTACAGCGTGACGAATTCGCCGATTATATTGCATTCCACGGAATTGGTTCGGCATATAACAAGCGCTGGCTTGGGAACATTGTTCCTGCAGATGTTTTGAAGCTTTCGGTCAAAGATGCGGTAAATATTATCGCAACTTTGTCGGAAAGCGGTGTATTTTATGACAAATTTCCCGATAATATTGAAACCCCGAATTACGGCGACAAATGGGGCAGATTAGCTAATTATATAGAAATTAATGATCGCGCAATTGCAACTATGGACAACGGCTGTACATGCAAAGGAATTTTAAGCTGTATAAAACTTTTAACTGCAATTCCACCTTCTGCTAAAAGCTGGTCAAACTGCGTAATTCTTTCGCAGGTCTGGCAGAATATTTTCGGCGATGCCTATGAAAAAGGCCCGTTTGAAGAAAATTCTATTTACGGACTGCGTCTAAATACAAGCTATAGTGACAATATTATTGATTATTCAATTGTTGATAAGATTTCTCCGGAAGAACAATTAAAAGCGTTTGTTGATTTAGCACATTTCAGAGGGATTAAAGTCGGTTTCAGACACGTAATATCTGCCGACCAGATGAAAGTTGCACAGCCTTATAAGGATGATGTTACTTTTGATTGGAAAAATCCCGAACATGTTGAGCTTTATATTCAAGAATGCGTTAAATTGATGAATTTGGGCTTTGAATGTATGTTTATAGATTCCGCAAAACACATTGGCGGTTATGATATGGGAAATTATACAGGAGTCGGAGCACTGCCTGAATATCATCAGATGCAGTATATTTTGTATGAAATCCGTACAAGAACAGGTAAAACTGATATCAGTTTTGTTGGTGAAAAAAGTTCCGATGACTTTGAGCGCTATAGACTTATGGGCTTGAATGCAGGAACAGATTTTATAACAGGTGATGATTTTTATGCAGTAAGAAATTTGTCGGAACAACTAAAATACTGCCGTGATTATGCTCCCGGGGTAGAAGTTACAAATGACAATAACGAGGGCGGACTATCTTACGAGCAAAAACTGAACCGCATTAATACAAGTTTGTTCGGCTATTATCTTGCAAGCGATAAACTGCCGAGTTTTATGCAGATGAACGACCTGTTTCCTCTGCGATATGACACAACAACCCATCATCTGATGATGACAAATCCATCCTATTCTCTTGACGGAACAGCTTTAAGCCATTGGGAAAATTTGTTTACAAAAGATGACGGACGAAATTATAACAGATGCGCAGGCGAGTTGTTTGCTTACGCACTAGAAAGATAACGGAGGCTTTAGCCTCTGGCGTTAATTTACAAAATACCACCAAAGGTGGTGGAAAAGGAGAATAACATGTTTAATCCATTAGAAGAAAAAGGTATTCCTGTAGAAAAACAAGTAAGATCTTGGCAAGACATTGTCAAAAGACCGTTTGATAAACATGAAGTTGATTGTTATTCAAGAACAAGACAAATTTTGATGAACGGTATTGAAGTTGAAGCTTGGAACTTCAAACATAATTTTGCAAGATGTTGTCCTGATGCTGATGTTAGAAAAGTAGTTGCTTTATCAAGACGAATCGAAGATATGCAGCAAACAACCGTAAACTGGCTTACACCTGCATGCCAGTCTGTTTTGGAAACAACTTTAGGATATGAACAGGTAGCAGTTGATTTAACCGCATGGCTTGCGCAAAACGAACCTGATGAATATGTAAAATCAGTTTATGATATGGGCTTGTTGGAAGACTTTGACCACCTTTACAGATACAGTCAATGGGCATATATGATTCACGGTATTGACCCTGACTCATATTTTGCAAGGAATGACTGATGTTGTAATAGGCCGTCCGACACAAAACCACCACAACTGCAGCGGTGTAAGACTTATGAATCATTATGATAAAGATACTGCATCTCCGCAAACAAAGGTTAATTTATATACACTTGTTTCAGGCGAACAACAAACACATAACTTCTATGCAGAACACGGTATGATGTATGCAAATGATGATTTGAGAAGAACGTACGGTGAAATTTGCGACGTTGAAGAAGAACACGTTACAATGTATGAAAGCTTAATCGACCCGAATGAAACTCCGTTGGAAAAACTTCTGCTTCACGAGTTTACAGAAGTTTGTACATATTATAATTGCTACAAAGATGAACAACATGACAAATTAAAACAAATCTGGGAAGAATTTTTAGCATTTGAATTAGGACATCTTCAAGTTGCTGTTGATTTGTTTAAAAAATACGAAGGACGTGATCCTGAAGAAGTTATCGGTAACAAAGTAGTTCTTCCTTGCCACTTTGAAGAACAAAAAGAATATGTTACAAACATCTTAGAAAATGAAATTGACAAACGTCACGACGGTGAAGGCGGTTTCACAACAATCGACGAACTTCCTGAAGATTGGCCGAGCTATAGAGTTCAAGAAATTCTTAACGGTGAAGGAGCAGCTACAGAACAAACAATTCGTTTAATCGATACCTCAATCGGTATGGATATCGTAACAGCTTCACCAAAACTTCGTAAAAAAGAACCGGAATTACTTGCCCGCGGACTTGAACCCGAAATGCAAGCACCAAATACGGTAACAGTCGAAGATTATGAACGCATGGTAGAAGTCAAACCAATGGAGTTTTAAACAAAGGAGTTTTAATTATGAAACTAATGAAAATTCTTAAAATAACTGCATATGCAACAGTGATTACGGCAGGTATTTTTATGATTGTCAAAGGCTGTATGGAAAAACGCAAACAAAAAGCAAAAGATAAAATGATTTTGATTGCAAAACAACTGAATACCGACATAAAAAATACCGAACGCAAAATTTCACCGCGCTACCACGACAAAAACCAGGAAAAATATGAGGAAATGTGGGGAGAAAGTCATTGTGATAACTAAAAAGAGGCGCTTATAGCGCCTCTTTTTCTATATTAAACTTACCAAACCTGTTCCGTGGTCAAAATGACATTTTGCAATCAAAAGTTTTTCAGATTTTACAGCCTCGTTAATAATAACAGAATGCTTCATCAAATAATCTTCAACCCATTTTGTATGTTCCTGTGCAAAAAATTATGGCATTTTTTACCCTCTGCACCAACTTTGGTTGAACCTATTCCGTCTTGGCCAGTCGCTGCGCTCCCGTTATCTTCAGTCTTATCAAACACAGGATAAACACATTTCAAAATTGACGAAAAATTGCTCATCGGCTCGGGATAATGTTTTTCTGCCCTCTGCCCTAATGTTGGAGATACCTCCGCGGTTTTGGTATAATGCTCCATGGCATATTTCATAACCCCGCAATCATCATGCCCGAGAAGGATTAACAAGCGGTACATCTGAGTTTTTTTACCGCATACTCAACACTTTCAACCACATTCGGCCCTGTTGTCATACCTGCAACTCTTGCAACAAACAACTCGCCAATCCCGCAGTCAAAAATAATTTCAGGAACAACTCTGCTGTCAGAACAGGTTAAAACACAAGCATACGGCTCTTGATGAAACGCGTATTTCTGCAAAGTTTCCAAAGTCATATTTTTCGTAGTCGGAGTTCCGTTTACAAAATTTCTGTTACCTTTAAGTAATTTTTCTAATTCTTTTTCTGCCCTCTGCAAAGGTTCTGTATTCATTTTCAAAATCCCCGTTTTATACTTTGTTTTATTTATTATAAAAATATTATAATAAAATTTTCCCAAAAACGCAAATTTGACTTTTAATAATATTTCTAATATGCTATATCTTGAGGGTAAGCCTACATTATTCTACTTTCAAGGCACGAACTGAAAATTTGTTGAAACTTTGAAAGGGGGTGATAAAGTGGAATTCAGTATAACTGAAAAAGCGCTATTGCTTATCTTGCTGATAATCATAGCGCTTAAAAATCACTATTAGGGGCTTTTAATGAGGTTGTTGACGCAACCTCGCCCTTTCTTTTATTATAACATATTATTTTACCGATTTCAAGTCCAATAAATCACCCTAATACTCTGTCGTATTTTCGCGGATTAAACTTCATATAACCGCTTGCGGGAGTGAAAGTCATTTCGCCGAAATAAATTTTTCCATCGATATTATGCAAATCCACTCGGACAAATTTGAAATCTTTTGACAAAATTCGTGCAATCTCTAACATCTTATCGAAATTTTTCGGCTTCGGAACTTCAAACGAATGCAGACTTCCGCCATAATTAAAATGCAGATTGTTCCACTCTGTGTCAAACATTGTACAGCAAACATTATCAGTTCTTTTTTCAGAGGCGAACAATATCATTTTGGGTTCGCCGTTAAAACAAAATATCAGATACTCGAAAAGTTCATTTGTATTTTTAATATATTCTTCTGTGAAAATCAGCGGTTTTATATCCCTGTATTGCATCTCATAACCGCTTTTGTAAGCATAATTCACATTTAAAAAACCATTAAATCTCTCTTTTTGCGAAGCATCAGGCTTTCCTCCCTCAATCACAAGCAATTGCATATTACAGCCGTGGTTGGTTTTTATGACGTATTCTTCAGGAAGCTTTGAAAAATCAATATCCTCATATTTTTCATAAACCCCATAAATTTTTTTCAGGTATTGTCCGCCTATTTTATCCGCAACCCAGTCGCGCACAGCAAGCTTATCCGCCAGTTGAGTTTTTATAGGCAGACAATCATAAGCTTTCAACCACTGAACCTTTTCAGAAAAAAGTTTCGGATTTTTAAAATTTATAATCCGCCCTTTTCTAAGTAAATATTTAATCAAGACGCGAAGCATAAGCTTCGCGTCAAAACTACTGCTATGGTTCTGTTTGTTCACCATCGCCAGTATTTCCTGTGTTTCCTGTATCACCGCCTGCTGGTGGAGCTGTAACTTCTTTAACTGTTGACATAACTTTCTCCTTTTTCATTTTTGTACATCCAAGGGTGCGCATTCCTTTCTCGTACACATTAACATATTTAAGATTGTTTGTCAATACATAATCCAATTTTAAATATTATTTGACCACCGAAACAGATAACTTATCATGTTAGTATGGATAATCTCAAAAAGAAGTTTGGACAACGCGTCAGAATAATCAGACAAAAACGTAACCTGTCACAAGAAGAATTAGCCGAAAAAATCGATATTGCTGTCAACAATATGGGCAAAATTGAACGCGGTGAAAGCTTTGTCACAGCAGTTACACTTGATAAACTTGCCTCTGTACTGGATGTTAAAGTTGAAGATTTCTTCAAATTCGACAGCTTTGTTTCAACAGATGAAATGAAAGCAGAACTTGACCTTGAAAAAATGTCTGATGAGGAAATCAGACAACTTTACAGGTTTTACAAACTGTTTTTATGCTAATATGTCTTGTGTTATGGAAAAGATTTGTGATTTTATAAAAACCCATAAAGATTTATTCACTTTCTTGGGTTTGGCAGTAATTTGTTATTTTGTTTTCTTTTTTAATATCGGAAACTACGCACTGATGGATGTTGATGAAACCCGTTACGTTTCAATGGCAAGAGATATGTTTCACAGCAAAGATTTTTTGACACTTTATCTCAACGGCGATTACTTTTTTGAAAAACCACCACTTTATTTTTGGGGTGAATGCTTGTCATTTGCAATTTTCGGTAAAGTAAACGAATTTACTGCACGTTTTCCTGTTGCTTTATACGGAACTTTATCAACATTTTTAGTTTATTTTGTCGGTAAAAAAGTTGAATCAAGACGGTTTGGATTTATTTCAGCCGTAATCCTTGCTACGACATTGGAATTTGTCATACTTGCAAAATTCGCAATTCTTGATATTGTCGTCACGACTTGTGTCGGATTTTCGGTAATGTTCGGGATTTTAAGCCGGTTTGCAAGACGCAAATGGCTTTGCTGGTATCTTTTCTATGCATTTTCAGGGTTTGCTGTTATGGCAAAAGGTATACCGGGGTTTGTTGTTCCGTTTGCAGTGATGTTCTTTGTAACCCTTGTGAACAAGACTTTTAAACAATCATTAAAATATATGCCTGTCGGATTTTTGATTTTCTTCTTAATCGTACTTCCATGGCATTTGATTATGTTTAAAATACACGACCCGTTATTTTTTGACGAATACATAATAAAACATCACATAAACCGCTTTTTCTCATCAAGCCAAATTGACAGAGAACAGCCGTTTTATTATTATATTTTGACAGTTTTGTGGGGCTTAATCCCATGGGTATTCTCAGGTTTAGCAGTTGCAATCAGCAAAATTAAAGAAATTAAAGTTTCAAAATTCATGCTGTTTAACCTTATTGCCTTTGCCGTTACAATGCTGTTTTTCTCGGCATCAAGCACAAAACTTATAACATATATTCTCCCCGTTTATTTCTTTACCGCAAATATTTTGGGATATATTTGGGAAGATTATATTTTCAACGGCAAATTCAAAAAACCGATTAATATTTCGGTTTATATTCTCGGTGGAATTTGTATAATCGCAGGGATTACAGCTTGCTTTATGAAATATTTTCTGCCTGAACAAATTTACCAAGACATTTTAAGCATAAAATGGTTCTGCATAACAATTGTTTTGCTGTTCGGAATTTCAAGTATTCTATGTGCTCTCAAAGATTGGCGCAAAGGTGTTTTTGCCTGTTATGCACTTTTGATAATCATTACTTCCGCATTCGGCACAAAGCTTTTTTACAATCTTGACTACAAATTCGGACAGGATGATTTGATGCAGTTTGCAAAATATGCAAAAGAAAACAACAAAAAAATTGTGGTCCTAAACAGCGAAAGAAGATATTCAGTCCTTTACTACTACGGCAAACACGTTTATTACATATCAACAGATGACAAAGAAGAAATGAAAAAGTTTGGCGATATGCTTGACGATAGAGATGTTGTAGCAGTTGTGAAAGAAAAAAAGATGCCGGAAGTTGACAAAGTACTTGATTTTGATGTTATAATCGACGGCAGAAAATATTCACTCATAAAGGTTAGATAATGCTTACAAGATACGAACGGTTTCTCGAAAAATTTGATAAAAGATTAAACAAATACTTTGAGGAACAATGCGAATTTATCAAGTGTAAAGAAGGATGCTCAGCCTGCTGTGAAGTCGGCGAGTATCCTTTTTCAAGACTTGAAGCAGAATATTTGATGTCAGGATTTATCAAATTACCAGCTGACATAAAAGTCAACATACGTCAGGAAATCAAACGTTTAAAAGTCGAAAACCCCAAAATGTATAAATGCCCGTTTCTTATTAACAATCAATGCTCGGTTTATCAATACCGCGGAATTGTTTGCCGTGTCCACGGACTTGCATGGTTTGACGGAGAAAAAATTCAGCTTCCCTATTGCGTAAATAAAGGTTTGAATTACTCAAAAGTATTTGACCGCGAAACAGGCGAAGTATTTTTGCCAAATGCAGTACAGGAGCATCTGCGTATCGACAGCATTTTAAGAAGTCCCGAAGCAGAAAGATTTGAACTTGAATGCGGAGAAATCCGCCCGCTGATAAAATGGTTTTAAAAAAGCACTAATACAGTTAATGTAAAAGTGCTTTTCATAATCTAAACGGCTGGGTGACCGGCACCTGCCCCTTTTAATTAGTGTAAATATCTTAAATAAAGATATATTGAACTTAATGTCAATGAAATAAATGTTATCAATGCACCGTATTTCATAAATCTCATAAATGAAATCGGATGTCCTTTTGTAGTAGCAGTTTCTGAAACGATTACGTTTGCTGCAGCACCGATAATTGTAAGGTTTCCGCCTAAGCATGCACCTAATGACAATGCCCACCACAAAGCGTGAACATTTCCGGTAATTGCATTAGGGTTTGCAGGGCTGATTAATTCTTCAATCAACGGAGCCATTGTTGCTGTGTATGGAATATTGTCGATAATACCTGACAAAATACCTGAACCCCAAAGGATAAACATTGTTGCAGCTTCAAGGCTTCCGTGAGTAAGCTGAATAAGTTTATCAGCAAGGAAACCAATACCGCCGTTAGCTTCAAATCCACCGATAATAATGAATAAACCAACAAAGAAGAAGATTGTTAACCATTCAACATCTCTATAGATTTCTTTCGGTTTTTCAAACAACAACAAGAATGATGCACCTGCAACAGCAAATACGTAAGCAGGAATTCCTGTAATATCATGAGTTACAAAGCCCAAAATAACAAGCGCCAATGTAACAATGAACGAATCATCAAGTTTTTATCTTCAATAGTTTTTGAATTATCAAGATTTGCAATATGTTCCATTTTTTCAGGAGTAGATTTCAAGCTTTTTCTGAATAAGAAAATCAAAATACTTATACATACCAAGAAAATTACAGCAATAATACCTGTTAACTCGTTAACAAAATCCATAAAGCTTAAACCGGCTTTAGCACCGATAATAATATTTGGCGGGTCTCCGATAAGAGTCGCTGTACCACCGATATTTGATGCTAAAACTTCTGTAATCAAAAATGGAATGGGATCTGTATCGAATTCATTTGCAATAACAAAAGTTACAGGCATAATCAATACAACTGTTGTTACGTTATCCAAAAATGCAGATGCAACAGCAGTAAACGCTGCCAATGCAAATAAAACCATTTTCGGATGTCCTTTTGTAGCCTTCAAAATCTGCAGTGCAATCCATTTAAAAACACCGCTTCTGCTTGCGATATGAACAATAATCATCATACCGATAAGCAGGAAAATAACTTCAAATTCTACATAATCAAAAACTCCGCGGGTATATTTACCCATATCACACACACCGTGAAAAGGTAAAAGTCCGAGAAGAAGCGTCAATGATGCACCAAACAGTGCAACGACAGATTTCTGAATTTTTTCAGTGGCAATGAAAACATAGGCAATCAAAAGAATAGCGCCAGATATAATCATGCCGTAATTTGATACTAAATTGTCTAACATAGTCCCCTCTCAATCTAATTCACGAATTAATCATAACACAAACAAAATACACACCCACTCGAAAAAAGATAAATAAATTTTATTTAAAACATCATCCGAAATTTGAATAATTCTACAACAATTTATCGGCAGGGTGAAAAAACATCATCCGTTTTTATGATTTCATTTCGGATTTGGTTTGCTAATATATAACCATACTCCTTAGAGAACTAAGATACACATATCCCTAATCAACAGCTATGCACTTCTTATGTACATAGCTTTTCTTTATGCTATAATTTCATTATGTTCGACAATTTAAGCGAAAAATTACAAGATATTATAAGCAAAACCCGCGGTAAAGAGCTTACTCAAGACAACATGCAAGAGGCTTTACGCGAGATTAGACGCGCACTTTTAGAAGCTGATGTTAACCTGCGTGTTGTAAAATCTTTTATCTCATCAATCAAAGATAAAGCTGAAGGTGAAAAGGTTCTGGAAGGCGTTGATCCGTCACAGCAGTTGATTAAAATTGTACATGACGAGCTTGTAAATCTTTTAGGCAAAGAACAAAACCCGCTTGATTTTTCAGGAAATCCAAATTTGATTATGATGCTCGGACTTCAAGGTTCAGGGAAAACCACATCTTCTGCAAAGCTTGCCGTAAAACTTAAAAAAGAAGGCAGAAATCCGCTTTTGACAGCATGCGACGTATACCGTCCCGCAGCAATTACACAATTACAGACTTTGGGTTCGGAAATCGGTGTTGAAGTATTCACAATCCCTGATTGTCAAAGATGTTCAGCAAATTGTACAAGGTGCGATTGATTATGCAAAAGAGCATGGGTTTAATACAGTAATCCTTGATACTGCAGGCCGTTTACAGATTGATACGGATATGATGGCAGAACTTCTTTTGATTGACAGAATTTTTAAACCTGCCGAAAAACTTCTTGTAATTGATGCCATGACAGGGCAGGAAGCCGTTAATGTTGCAGAAAACTTTGATGCTCAACTTGGTTTGACAGGTTTGGTTTTGACAAAACTTGACGGTGACAGCAGAGGCGGTTCTGCATTAAGCGTTTCTTACTGCACAGGAAAACCTATCAAATTAACAGGTACGGGCGAAAAATTAAATGCGCTGGAAGATTTTTATCCGGAGCGCATGGCAACAAGAATTTTGGGCATGGGCGATATTGTTTCGCTTGTTGAACGTGCACAGGAAGTTTTTGATGAAAAACAGGCGCAAGAGCTTGAAGAAAAAATGAGTAAGAATAATTTTTCTTACAACGATTTTATTAAAATGCAAAAACAAATGCAGGCATTTGGTTCAATGGGTAACATGCTTGGCATGCTCGGGTTTAAATATTGGAAAAGATGACAAAGAAAAATTATCTCATGAGAGTGAAAAACAATTCAAAAAAATGGAAGTTTTTATATCAAGTATGACACCTGAAGAACGTAATAATCCTGATTTGATGAATACCAGCCGTAAAAAACGTATTGCAAAAGGCTGCGGTATGGATTTTCAGGAAGTTAATGCGTTTGTAAAACAGTTTGAACAGATGCGTACCATGATGAAAGGTATGAGTGATATGAAAAAGATGTTCTCTCACGGCATGCCTGACATGAGCAAAATGGGTAATATGGGTGGTCTTGGCGGATTTAACGGCAAGCTTGGTAAGCATGCCATGAATAAAGCCATGAAAATGATGAGAAAATTTAAGTGAGGGACGAAGTCCCTTTCCACACTGGGGGTTGTATGGATTTAAAAAAATTGTTATTAATTTTATTATTACTTGCAAATATTTGTTATGCAGATGAAATTGATATCAATGCATACATGGAACAATACAGCAAGGAAGTTCAGCAAAAGATTAAAGCTAATTTCAGCTATAAAGGCGAGGAAAGTGCAACGGCTTCTGTGAGTTACCAAATCAATCCCGACGGCTCAGTTGAGGATATTAAGGTTGAAAAATCGGGCGGAGCTGATATGGATGAAGTTTTGATTAATGCCGTGAAAAAATCTGCGCCGTTTAAACCGTTTCCAGAAGATTTGAATCTTGTCATCAGTCAGAATGACAACGGGATTTCAGCATGTTGTCCACAAATATCAATCACCGTCTGTACCTGCTTATCAAAATGCACGCATGGCGATTTTACCCGTTCAGCCGTCTGCGGAAACTCAAAAAGCACATCAAGAGTATATGGATAAGTTGAATAAATACATTTTTGACAGAATTCCGACAACATACAATCATATTCCAAACGAACCTTCAATAAAATGTAAAGTTACAAAATACGGAACATTGAAAGATATCAAAATCACTCAATCATCAGGGCTTGAAGAATACGACAGAAAACTTATCGAAACATTTTCCAAAATACAATATAAGCCGTTTCCTGCCGAATTAAGCCAATATGATGAACTTCCTTTTTCAATGAAAGTTTATAAACAAATTCGTACAAACCGCGGTTTTGATAACCCGTATTACAGAATGTGGTAATCTTAAAATTTCTTCAATTTCGCATAAGCCGCGTCCATGGCTTTGATACCCTGACGTCCGAAATCGATTGTATACATCAGGCTTTCGCCGATTTGCGCTACTTCTTTGATATGTCCGATACCGAGTTTGTCATGGAAAACTCTTTCGCCTTCGTTAAAAATATATTCAACAGGAGTTGTATTTTCCATTCTGCGCTGACGTTCAGCTTCTTGTTCCTGCTGAATTCGTTCTTTTTGACGTTTCTCTTCAAGCATTCGTTTTATTGCATTGTCTTTGAAAAACTCTTTTGTTCTTTCTTCGTCACGGGCCTTGTTTACTTGCGATTTTACCAAAATTGTGCGTGAAGGGGTTCTTGAAGGCTGCATCGTTTTGCCTGATGCAAGCCCTTTTGTCGGTGCTACAAAACCTTTTCCAAATCCTGATGAAGGTTTTACATAACCTGAACTGTCAAATTGTGCTGATGAGTATGAAAAGTCAGATTTACCTGTCTTAGCTTTTGATACAGCATTTTGGAAAGTTGATGAACCGCTTGTAGAGCCTTCAAAACCAATTGAGTTCAACAATTGGCGCGGAATTTCTTCCAAAAATCTTGACGGGTTGTAATACTTGTATTCACCCCACATTTGACGGCGTTTTGCGGATGTAAGATAGAGTTTTTCCTCTGCACGGGTTACGCCAACATACATAAGCCGTCTTTCTTCTTCCATTTCTGACGGGATATTGAACGTTCTTTGGTGAGGGAAAACACCTTCATCACAGCCTGCAAGAAATACTACAGGAAATTCCAGACCTTTTGCAGAGTGAAGTGTCATTAAGGTAACATTGTTTGTTATATCTTCCATTCCGTCAAGGTCTGATACCAGTGCAACTTGTTGTAAAAATTCTCCGAGCGCGTTATCGCTTTCTTCCGGAACAAACTCGCCTGCAACGTTTACCAACTCTTGCAAGTTTTCAATATCGGCTTCGGCTTCAGGTGTATTTTCGCGCTGTAATTCAGCCAAATAGCCTGTTTTTTCGATTACAAGAGTTACAAATTCCTGCAAGTGTAACTTTTTTGAGCATCTTTAAATTTCAGGATAAGCTCTGAAAAATCCTTTAACTTTGAGCGGGTTCTCGGCGGAATTTCAAGAGCATCTTCAATTCTCTGGCATGCTTGAAATAAGCTTATATCCTCTTTGTCTGCAAAATCTGCAAGATTTTTGACTGTAGTATCGCCGATTGCACGTTTCGGAACATTTACAATACGTCTGAAACTTTGTGAATCATCGGTATTATAAATCAATTTCAAATATGCGATAATATCTTTGATTTCTTTACGGTCGTAGAATTTCAAACCGCCGTAAATTCTGTACGGGATTCCTGCTGCCATGCAGGCTTCTTCAAGCGCACGGGATTGAGAGTTTGTACGATAAAGGATTGCGTAACGGTTGTAATCGCCTGCACTGTCTTGTTTGATACGGCTTGCGATAAAGTTTGCCTCGTCGCCTTCATCTTGCGCTTCAAAATAATCAATAAGTTCGCCGTCGCCTTTGTTTGAATAAAGAACTTTATCCACACGCTCTGTATTGTTCTCAATGATTGCGTTTGCAACATTCAAAATATTTGCGGTTGAACGGTAATTTTGTTCTAGTTTAATTAATTTTGTCTTTTTAAAATCCTGCTGGAAGTTTAGAATAATCGTATAATCTGCACCGCGCCAGCTGTAAATTGACTGGTCAACATCACCTACTACGCAAAGTGAGCGCTCGTCAGGAATTTCTGCTTCAAGGTTTGAATACAGCATATTAATAAGCTTATATTGCGCCATGTTGGTATCCTGAAACTCGTCAACCAAGAATATGTTGAAATCTGTTGTAATAATACTCTCTGACTTCTTTGCTTTGTTCAAGCAGTTTAACAGTAAGCATAAGCATATCGTCAAAGTCGATTGCGTTGTTGTTATTCAGTGAATTTTCGTATTCTTCGTAAATCGCGGCGATTTTTTGAGATTTGAAATCTCTTGCAAAGGTCGCAAAAGTATAGGCATCCTGCATTTTGTTTTTTGCATTGGAGATAACTGTTTTCACAAGCTTTGGCGCATAAACTTTATCATCCAGATTTAATTTTTTAATAGCCTGTTTGATTACTGCATTGCTGTCTGTTTCATCATAAATAGAGAAATTTTTATCTAACTTTTTACCTGATTGAAAGTTATATTTTTCGATATTTTCGCGGAGCATTCTTCCGCAAATACCGTGGAAAGTACCTACCCACATATATTTGACAACTTCTTCACCCAAAATATTGCCTAAACGTTCTTTCATTTCTTTTGCCGCTTTGTTGGTAAATGTTACGGCTAAGATATTCTTGGGGCGAATACATTCGTGTTTTATGAGGTATGCAATTCTTGATGTTAAAAGTTTTGTTTTTCCGCTTCCTGCACCTGCTAAAACAAGCAAAGGACCTTGAACGGTTTCGACAGCTTCTCTCTGTTCTTTGTTAAGATTACCTAATATATTTTCCATTTCCCTATTCCCAAAATCAATTTTTTGTGATATAATCAGCATAAACTAAAAATGAGTAGATTGCAATTAAAAAATAAAGGTGGAATTTAAATGACAAACATATTTATGAGTTCTGATGATGATGCACAAAAACAACAGTCAATAGTAGTGCCTATGGATGATTTGGATACTGTGTCGTCAAATTCACCTGATACTGTCGATGAATTGGCTATGGAATTGGCTACAATTCAACAGTCAGCAAAAAAAATTGCGATTATCGGAAGTCGTAACCTTCCGATTACTCACCAGCAAATGATTGAAACTCTTGCTACAGCACTTGTTATGCAAGGTAATACAATAATTACATCAGGCGGTTCTTCAGGTACTAACGCTGCTGCTATCCGCGGTGCTATGAAATCCAACCCTGATAAATTGAAAGTTATTTTACCGCAAACTATCGGACAACAGCCGTCAGATGTTCAAAACCAGCTTATCGGTGTTCCAAATATCGTTGAACATCCTGACAGAGCTATGATGACTTTGGCTGATGCGTCAAGAGTTTGTAACAGAGAAATTATTGATGATTGCAACCAATTAATCGTTTTCTTATCTCATACAAGTAAAACTTTGCACAATGCGGTTCAATACGCTGAAGAAGGTCACAAAGTTATTACTGTATTCTATTTGGATTAATCTTTTCATCCGCTTTAATGCGGGTTTAAAATGATATCAGGAAATTATGGTGCTATGAGCGATAATTTAAAAAAACTTACGGGCAAATTCGGTTTTGAACCTGTTGCCCAGCATCTTGTCAACGATTGTGATACTGCACTTTTTCAAGAACTTGTGGAAAGCGACAGTTTTTTGTTTGATTTTGTAAAACAAAATGTTGCAGACCGTATCGGTGCACAGATTAACGAAAATAATTACAAAAATTTGATTGAATTTTTAAAATTTTATTCTCCGTCTTATGAAGATGTAATTGTGTCAGCACTTGTAAAGTATGCTGATGAAGATTTGACAGATTTGATGCTTGAAAAGTTTGAAAACGGTACGGATGATGAAAAAACATACTGTGCAAGATTTTTTGGTGCGGTTCAAGACCCGCTTGCACACCGCTTTTTGCTAGGTAAATGCTTATTCAGAGAATGAATTTTTAGCACAAAATTGTGCATCATCTTTAGCACTTTGGAAAGATGAACAATCATACAATGATGCTCTTGAAAAACTTAAAAGTGATGATGAGTTTGAAAAACTTTCTGCTGTGAAATTTTTAAGCGCATACGGAAACAAAGAAGCATTACCCGAGATTTTCAAAGCAATGAGAAATTCCGCAATGGCTGAAAATATAGCCGGAGAAATTCCGTATATCGAAAATCTTTTTGAACTTCTTGACAAATATCGTGAAGATGCCCTTTTAACAATTAATTATATAATTAACGGACTCGGTGAAATCTTGCCTTTAAGCTCCGTATTTGACTATGAACTTTTTGAAGTTTTTGAAAGACTTATAAATAATTATAATGACAGTAAATCGGCAATTGTTTTATTGAATGCACGCGAAAAATTTGATATTTTGACTGAAAATGAAGAATATCTTTTTGACGAGGATAAAAATACTAAAAACGAAGTTCAAGATATTAAAAAACTGCTTAAAAATGCAGATGATTTAGAAAAATATATTAATGATGAACTGAATGAAAACAGTCCGTTTGTGTTTACGGCACTTGATTTTGCGACTGATTTATTAAAAATTCGCGAACTTTTGAAATCAAATAACCAAACCCTGATTTTAAAAACTGCAGAAGTGTTGAAAAAGTTCGGCAACCTTGATGAAAATGCCAAAACAATTGCACTATTAAAAGTTACAGACATAAATATTAAGTCTATTATAAGAGCTTTATAGTTTTAAAAATCACCATATCCTACTATTTTCTCTTTATACCTAAAGGGGATTATTTCGCATCTAAATAAGTTTACAATTTACATATAACATATATGTGGAGTAAATTTTATCATGTTAATGGGAAATGATTGTCACGATTGCAGTAAATACAATCGTTTGGAAATGAAAAATGTGAATAAGGACATTCTGGCGTGGCTTGAAGATATTGTAGAAGAAAACAACAGCCGTATTGAAAGAAAAGAATGGAAAAGTAAATATAACAGTTATGTTGTTTATGATTACGAACCATTCTGCACTGACGGATTTGAAATAAATCTTGTGATAACTTCATATAACGCTGCTTATCTGAACTTTATTAAATATCTCTACGACGAAAAAATAAGTACAATAGAATATCTTAACAGCTGTATAGGCGTGTAACAAAAAACAGACCCTTTTGAGGTCTGTTTTTTTATGTATTTAATTATTTATTCTGCACTTTGTTCTTTTGTAAAACAATCTTTGCAGTAAACTTCTCTACCCGGAACAGGTTTAAAAGGTACTTGAGTTTGAGCTCCGCATTTTGAGCAAACCGCTTCATACATTTTTCTTTGTCTTCTGTTGTTGTTTCTGCGGTTTTTTCTGCAGTCAGGGCATCTTTTTGGTTTGTTTACTAAACCTTTTTCTGCGTAAAATTCCTGTTCACCTGCTGTGAAAACGAACTCTGCGCCGCAATCTTCACAAACAAGTTTTTCATCTTGGTACATTTGTCTTTCTCCTAATTTTTATTGGTACTTTAGAAACCTAAATTCCTTCAATGATTATATACCATTTTTCGAAAATATGCAAGTCCGTTTAGATACTTGTTGACAACGCAGGAGCAATTCCGATAAAGTGGCGGATTAAATCAGCATCCCACTGTGTGCCTGCACCATCTTTTAAGATTTTGCATGCAGTATCTACACTCAAACCTTTTCTGTAAGGTCTGTCAGAAATCAAAGCGTGATAAGTATCTGCGACTGCAACAATTCGTGCAGCAAGCGGAATTTCTTCACCTTTAAGCTGTTCAGGATAACCTTTACCGTCAATTCGTTCATGGTGGTATTTAACCATAGGTATTAAATCACGTAAAGCTTCGTTTGGAGCAAGCACTTTTTCAGCACCGATTACAGGGTGTTGTTTCATAATTTCCCATTCTTCATCTGAAAGTTTATCAGGTTTTTTCAATACGTTTTCAGGAATACCGATTTTGCCCACATCATGAAGAAGTGCACCAATTTAATTCTTTGAACTTCATCTTCAGGAAGGTTAATTGCACGTGCAAGAGCTTCCGAATATCTTGAAACAGAAGTTGAGTGACCTTTTGTATAAGGGTCTTTTGCATCAATTGCACCTGCAAGAGAATTTGCAAGTTCCATTAAGTGATTTTGAGATACAATATTTTCATTATTAAACTTGTGAACAAGTTCATCTTCAAAGTTTATACCAAGCTGTGAGTGACGTTTTGCAATAACTTCTGCAAAAGAATTCAATGCATCATCATCCCAGAAATTGAAATCTGAAGAGCTGATAATCGCTGACATACCTTCTTTATAACCTTTAGCCTGTGAAATATACATAGCTTGTTCGGCAAGAATAAGAAGTTTTTCCTGATCTCTTGTGCATTCAGGGAATGTCGCAATACCTACAGAAACCTTAACAGGGCCGACATCATCCACAAAACAACAAGACAGGCAATATGTAATATATTCAGCCAAGTATTTTGCATCAGCAGTGTTTGTATCAGGTAGAATAATTCCGATTTCATCACCGCCGTAACGTCCTGCTTTATCTGTACTTCTGATATTTTGCTTAATTTTTTCAGCAAGAAGTTTGATAACTTCGTCGCCTTTTGCGTGACCGAATTCCCTGTTAATTTTAGAAATATTGTTGATATCAAGCATTATGATAGAAAGCGGAGTTTCGTTATCAGAAGCTCTTTTAAGTTCTGATGACAGAACTTCCTGAAAACCTCTGTGAGTATATAAACCTGTTAAAGCATCAGTATTTGCATACAAATTTGCCTGTTCAACAAGTTCCATATTCTGCATAAATAGTGCACAATAATTTGCGATAAACGAGAAAAGTCCTATGTGATTTTCGAGGTTATCTTTTCCGATTACCATAACACCTTTGCATCCGCCGACACAGTTTAAAGGAAGAATAATCGTTGAAGATGCGTGTAAATACGGTATATTTAAAAATTTACTGTTTTCATAACAAACAGGTTCACAATTATTGAAACATTCAATAACGGGATTTGCATCATCAGACATAAATATTTTTGATGTGTAGGTGTTACCCATAGAATTGAACAGTTTAATATTAATACATTTGGATTTTTCGTGATAAACTCCGAATGCGGTAAATATGTGATTCAATTTTTCGGTAAACAGGTTGTGAACTGAAACAAACAAGTCTTGAATACTTGTTTTATTTGATAAAGCTGAATTTAGAGAATAAACAATATCTGAATAGTCGATTACTTTGTGTGAACTTCCGTTCATATAACCGCTTCCGTAGATTTTGTTGGAAGTTTTATTTGTATTGAAATTGTTTATTTTTGCAACAATATTTGAGTTTTCTGATGAAATCGGATCAGAAACAATTTTTGGAGTTTTTTGAACAGGTTTTTTAACAGCAGGTTTTTTCAGCGCATTCATCTGTTTTGCTAACGGATTAGAAACAGTTGAATTAGCAGTTTTTTTAGGCGTTTGTGCCTTTTTATTATCTACCTTGTTTTCGTTCAATACTACACCTACTTTAACTATGTAAAACTTCTAATAAACTATTTTTGCTTAATTACAAAAATGAGTTTACATTGCTTAAAACTATTTTATAATAGTTCTTCTTAAAAGCAATACGCCAAATAGACGGCATTGCCCAATCATAAATCCTTTTTTACTAACACTACTACAAAAGTAGTATAACTCTAATTTGCATGTTTTTCTAGTAGTACAGACTTAATATTTACACAAGTTAATAAAGCAATTTTTCTAAGAAAAATTGCTAATGGTTTTAACAAAACACCTGCTCAATTTTTGACTGAATTTGAAAATACTAAATAACTGCTCGTCGCTTAATGGAGTATCTCTAACACTAATAAAAAAGCCCCGCATAAGCGAGGCTTTTTTTGTTTCTATTTATCTTGCTCGTTCGCGTTTAACGGGTCTGCGATTGTTATCTGCAATGGCTAAGCCATTTTGCTAACAAATCTCGCCCTCAGCTCACTCGCACTACTTAGCAGATGATAATGCTTTAGGACCTGCGTTAACGATTTCTGCAGGCATGTTTGGATATTTTTGTGCAAAGTTATCAGCAAACATTTGAGCAAGTTTGTTAGCTTGTTCGTCATAAGCATTTTTGTCTGCCCACATTCCGCGTGCATCAAGCATTTCAGCAGGAACGTCAGGACAAGATGTAGGATAATCTACATTGAATACATCGTGGTGTTTGAATTCGATTGAATCAAATGAACCGTTCAATGCAGCTGTTACCATAGCTCTTGTGTAAGCAAGTTTCATACGTTTAGCACCCATAGATGCTGAACCGCCTGCCCAGCCTGTGTTTACTAAGTAAACTTTTGTTCCGTATTTTTCAAGTTTTTCACCTAACATTTCAGCATAAACTGAAGCATCCATTGGCATGAATGGTTCGCCGAACAATGTTGAGAATGTAGGTTGTGGTTCTGTAACGCCTCTTTCAGTACCTGCAAGTTTAGATGTGAAACCTGTTACAAAGTGGTACATAGCAGCGTTTTTGTCCAATCTTGAAATTGGAGGCAATACGCCGAATGCGTCAGCTGTCAAGAATACAACAACTTTCGGAATTCCGCCTTTTGAAGGAATTTGAGCGTTGTTAATATAATCGATAGGGTAACCTACACGAGTATTTTCTGTTAATGAACCGTCATTGAAGTCAAATTCACGAGTTTCAGGATCCATTACTACGTTTTCGATTAATGAACCGAATTTAATAGCATTGTAGATATCAGGTTCGTTTTCAGCAGAAAGGTTGATACATTTAGCGTAGCATCCGCCTTCAAAGTTGAATACGCCGTCTGGTGACCAGCCGTGTTCGTCATCACCGATTAATTTACGGTTAGGATCTGCTGATAAAGTTGTTTTACCTGTTCCTGACAAACCGAAGAATACTGCTGTTTCGCCTGTTGCAGGGTCCATGTTAGCTGAACAGTGCATAGGAAGTACGTTTTTCTTAGTCATAACGTAGTTCATAGTAGCGAATACAGATTTTTTGATTTCACCTGAGTATTGAGAACCGCAGATGATAATTTCGTGTGCTTCGTAGTCGATAGCGATACAAGCTTCAGAGTTTACGCCGTCAACTTCAGGATCACATTTGAAGCCCGGAGCACAAAGAATTGTGTAATCAGGTTCACCGTAGTTAGCTAATTCTTCAGCTGTAGGTCTGATTAATAATTGGTGAATGAACAAGTTTTGGCTTGCCATTTCGTTAATTACACGGAATTTTTGAGTGTAAGTTTTGTCAGCACCTGCAAAACCGTCGAAAATAAATACTTCTCTGTTTTGTAAGTAAGCAGCGATTTTACCTTTAATAGAGTTGAATTTTTCTCTGCTGATAGGGCGGTTTACTTTACCCCAAGCGATGTCATTGTGGATACCTTCTGTATCAACGATGAATTTGTCTTTAGGAGAACGACCTGTGTATTTTCCTGTTGTTACAACAAGAGCACCGGTGTTGCTCAAAGTACCTTCACCTAAACGTAATGCAGCTTCTGTCAATTGAGCAGGTGTCAAGTTGCGATAAACTGCTTTTGGGCCGATAATCCCAAATTTTTCAATACCAAATGTTTCCATTGTTACCTCCTTTTTGGTAATTCTTTATAAATAAATTTAATTTGGTGTCATGAATACAATAATATTATAACCGCAACATAAAAATTTTGATAACTTTTTATTTTTTTATTAAAATAATTCTTACAGGAGACAAATATGAGAGAAGAATTACTATCTATTATAGAAAAAAACAGCAGAATTGATTTGAAAGAACTTTCTGCAATGCTTGGTCAAAACGAAATTGATGTGGCAAACGAAATTTTTGCACTTGAAAAAGACGGAATTATCGGCGGATATCACACACTTATTAACTGGGAAAAAACAAATATCGAAAAAGTTACCGCACTTATTGAGGTAAAAGTTACTCCACAACGCGGGCAAGGGTTTGATAAAATCGCCGAAAGAATTTATAATTATCCCGAGGTTAAGGCTGTTTACTTAATTTCAGGCGGTTATGACCTTCTTGTAACCATTGAAGAAAAATCTTTAAAAGAAATTTCAAACTTTGTAACAGATAAACTCTCAACACTTGACAGAGTTTTGAGCACAGCAACCCACTTTGTTTTGAAAAAATACAAAGATCACGGTACAATTATGAATAAAGCTAATAGTGAAGAAGAAAGAGAAATTATAACCCCATGAAATTATCAAAAATTGTTGAGGAAATAAAGCCGTCAGGAATTAGAAAGTTTTTTGACATCGTAAGCGAGATGAAAGATGCAATTTCGCTCGGCGTTGGTGAACCCGATTTTGACACACCATGGCATATCAGAGATGAGGGAATTTTTGCACTTGAAAAAGGAAAAACTTTCTATACATCAAATGCGGGTTTGAAAGATTTACGCGCAGAAATAAGTAATTACATAATGCGCACACAAAAAGTTAACTATAACCCGATGAACGAAATTCTGGTAACAGTAGGCGGTTCGGAAGCTATTGATATCGGTTTGCGTGCTGTAATAAATGCAGGTGATGAGGTAATAATTCCCCAGCCTTCTTACGTTTCATACGAACCATGCGCACTTCTTGCAGGTGCAAAACCTGTTATAATCGACCTTAAAGCTGAAAATGAATTTCGTCTTACACCGCAAGAACTTGAAAATGCGATTACTGACAAAACAAAAATCCTTATTTTGCCTTATCCAAATAACCCGACAGGTGCTATTATGGAAAAATCTGACCTTGAGGCAATCGCAAAAATTATTATAGAAAAAGATATTCTTGTAATGTCTGATGAAATTTATGCAGAACTTACTTACAAAGATAAACACGTTTCAATAACTTCAATTGAAGGCATGAAAGAGAGTACAATTTTATTAATGGATTTTCAAAAGCTTATGCCATGACAGGCTGGCGTTTGGGTTATGCTTGCGGGCCAAATGAAATTATCAAACAAATGACAAAAATTCACCAGTTTGCAATAATGTGTGCCCCGACAACAAGCCAATACGGTGCAATAGAAGCTCTTAAAAACGGTGATGATGATATTGCGGAAATGCGTCAGGCATACAATCAACGCAGAAGATTTTTGCTGAACCGATTTAAAGAAATGGGACTTGAATGTTTTGAACCATACGGAGCATTTTATGTTTTCCCATGTATAAAAGAATTTGGCATGACAAGTGAAGAATTTGCAACAAAATTTTTACAAGAAGAAAAAGTTGCACTAGTTCCAGGCACAGCCTTCGGTGACAGCGGAGAAGGATTTTTGAGAATATCTTACGCATATTCTATGGAAAATCTTAAAATCGCAATCGACAGATTAGAAAAATTTATAATTCGTTTGCGCGGACTTGACAAATAAGATTTATTTAATAAAATAAAATTACGTCCAATACAAATTCTGGAGGAGTGCCAGAGCGGTTGATTGGAGCAGTCTTGAAAACTGTCGTACGTTCACGCGTACCGTGGGTTCGAATCCCACCTCCTCCTCCATTTAAAAGAGCCGAAAGGCTCTTTTTTAGTATACGAGGTAAATAATGAAAACAATTAAATTAACTAAAATGCAGGGATGCGGAAACGATTTTGTAATAATTGATTATGCCGAATTTGAAAAAACAGGCATGAAAATGGAAGAACTTGCAAAAAAAGTTTGTGACAGAAACTTTGGCGTCGGCGCTGATGGTATGATTATTCCGAATTGTGAGCTGAGGGCGAACAATTCATTTGATAATAATGTTGATATCGGTTGGTATTTTTACAACTCTGACGGTTCAACAGCTCAAATGTGCGGAAATGGTATGAGATGTTTTGCAAAATATGTTTATGACAACAAACTTGTCAATAAAAAAGCATTCAGTGTTCAAACTCTTGCAGGAGTAATAAAACCCGAACTTTTAGACAACGGTCTGATTAAAGTTAATATGGGTAAACCGATTTTGGAAGATAAAAAAATCCCGTTCTTTGGTGAAAGAAAAATTACGCACTTGATAAAGAATTTGAAATTTTCCTGTTTCTATGGGAAACCCGCATTGTGTAATCATTACAGAAGACGACCCGATGGAACTTGCCGTAAAATACGGCCCTGTAATTGAAAAACACGAATATTTTCCCTGAAAAAACCAACACTGAATTTGTAAAAGTAAAATCAAAAATGGAAATTGATATGCGTGTTTATGAGCGCGGATGCGGAATCACTTTAGCCTGCGGAACAGGTGCATGCGCATCAGTTGTTGCGTGTGTTTTAAATAACTTAACAGAACAAA
>JAAGKN010000688.1_pt1 | contig 57732 bp, 55 predicted proteins | sample 6206371 | NCBI WGS metagenome assembly JAAGKN01 (sample SAMN11533720, study PRJNA540317) | gut metagenome | isolation source: fecal pellets from male and female animal of same cohort | host: Peromyscus leucopus | place: USA:CA | collected 2017 | reverse complement strand
AAGCATTTTCTAAAAAATTTGTCAACTATATTTTTTCAATAAAGAAAAAACTCATATCATTTTATTTATTATATATAAATAAGGAAAGAACATCAATTCCTTCCTTTTTTAGAGCGAGCTGGCTTCTTTCGCATTTTACGGTAAGACTCCCCCCACTCGGCAATCGTGTCAAGCACCGGGCGAAGAGAATTCCCCATAGAGGAAAGCGTATATTCCACCCGAGGAGGAACCTCGGCATACACTTTGCGGATGATTAATCCATCCCCTTCCAGTTCACGAAGATTATCCGTCAACACTTTTTGCGAACATCCCACACTGCGGCGCAACTCCCCAAACCGTTTGGTGCCCGGTAATAAATCGCGGATAATTAAAATCTTCCATTTATTTCCGACCAACTGCAAAAACAAGCCGACCGGACATGGATGAAACGCACTGGTTTTTAACATATTCCCCCATATAGTTACTTTTTTGATACTACATTACAAAATAGTGCCTACTTTACAAAATAAACTTAAACCGATACCATAATATATCAAATTTATCTCAACAGGAGTAGACCATGAAAACATTGACCATAAAAAATTATGAAAGAGAAGCCGGACAAAAAATCACCGCCAACGGAGCGGAATTTACCGTTAAAGAAATCATCCCCCAGGCAGACGCAACCAAATGCCACGCCAACTTTGTGGAAGTGGAACCCGGGCACTTTGCTTATGGGTATCATTGGCATGAAGTAAATGAAGAAGTGTTTTATATTATTAAAGGTACGGCCGCCGTACGAACCCACGACGGAGAAAGAACCCTCCGCACGGGAGAGGCCATCGCCTTCCCCGCCGGGCCGGAAGGAGCGCATGTCATCCGCAACGCATCGGATACAGAAAAATTGGTATATTTGGATTTTGGAACGGAAAGCGCATTGGAAGTGGCGCATATGCCGGACATCAAAAAAATGCTGATCCTGGCACCGCACGCTAAAGGATTAGCGGATGATATCCTCTGATTACAAAAATCCCCGGGCTTCAGCCCGGGGATTTTCATTTATCCGTAAAACAAGGTTCAATATCCCGCTTGATAAACCGATTCCAACGGCGCGCAATTTGCTTACGGCCCAACCAAGGAATATATTGATAAATAGGAACCCCGTTCATACTGCCTAAGCCGTCAATCAGCACTAAACGGGTGCGGCCGGCCCGGCGCTGCACCATTATATTAGCAGGATGCAAATCACACAGAAGGATATTATAACGCAGAAGATATTGATAAAGGTCGTTTAGCAGTACATAAAGGTCTTCTTTAGAGGGATGGTCCTCTCTTATAAATTCCCACAGTAATTTAGAGGCCCGGCCGGTATCATCTAACACAGCCTCCTGCTTAAACCCCACAAATCCCGCCAGCGAAATTTCTCCTTTAAATTGCGGAATATGCAAAAAAGGCACGCCGTTATGCTGTAAAAAACGGAAATAAGCAATTTCGCGCCGGGTCTGCTTGCTGTGCCCGGCGGGGCTTAACTTAATAATACTGCCTTTTTCGGTAGGAGACAGGTAACAGCTGCGTTCCGTTCCTATACCTAATAAAAAAGGTTCAAGTTCTTTCAATGTAAGTTTTTCCATGATGTCGTTAACTGTAAAAGGAGCAAAACTTACCGCTCGGTAAGTTTATTATATTATATCACAAAAAACACTGTGGGCGGGAAATATTTCCCATATGTCCCAGGCCAGCCAGCGGCGATAAATTCCACAGGGAACGGGAGAGTGTTTCTAACCCCAAAAAACCGCTTCCAAATCCTACATCTGTTTTCTATAATATAGGAAAGAAAACGCCGCCACGCGCGGCGCGCCACGGAGGGGTTTAAACATGGATATTACCACTATTAATAAACAAGTCCAGCAGGAAAGCCTTTTTTTGCAAGATTTAAGAAGAGAAGTCGGCAAAGTAATCGTAGGGCAGGACGCGTTGGTGGAAAAGATGCTCGTCGCTCTGCTTGCCGACGGCCATATTTTAATCGAAGGCGTACCGGGCCTGGCAAAAACATTGGCGGTAAAAACCTTGGCGCAAGCTATTCACGCGCAGTTTCAGCGCATCCAGTTCACGCCGGATTTACTCCCCGCCGACATTACAGGCACCCTTATTTTTAACCCGAAAGACGGTATGTTTTACCCCAAACGCGGCCCCGTGTTTGCCAACTTTGTACTGGCGGACGAAATCAACCGTTCTCCCGCCAAAGTGCAAAGCGCCCTGTTGGAAGCCATGCAGGAACGCCAGGTGACCATCGGCGAACAAACGTACAAACTGCCCGAACCGTTTATGGTAATGGCAACGCAAAACCCGGTAGAGCAGGAAGGAACCTACCCGCTGCCGGAAGCGCAGGTGGACCGTTTTATGCTTAAAGTGCTCGTCACCTATCCCACCAAAGAAGAAGAAAAGCTGATTTTAGAACGCATGGCCGGCCACCAAAAAATTGAACTTAACACCCAAGTTACCCCGGAAATGATTTTAAAAGCCCGCACGGTAACGGACGGAATTTATGTGGATGAAAAAATCAAAAATTACATCGTGGATTTGGTTTTTGCCACGCGCGATCCGAAAGGAGCAGGCCTTGAAAAACTAGCCTCCTTTATCTCGTACGGGGCCAGCCCGCGCGCGACCATTTGCTTAACGCAGGCTGCCAAAGCGTACGCTTTCTTAAACGGACGCGGATTCGTCACGCCGGAAGATATTAAAGCCGTCGGGTTAGACGTACTGCGCCACCGTGTGCTTTTGTCTTACGAAGCGGAAGCGGAAAACATCACCGCTGACCAAATCGTCAAACAAATTTTTGACGCAGTGGACGTACCGTAGTTTTCAGCAGGGGGTAAAAATGGATACTGCGGACATTTTAAAAAAAGTACGCCAAATTGAAATTCAGACGAACAAACTGGTTTCGGAAACATTCGCCGGGGAATATTTAAGCGCGTTTAAAGGACAAGGCATTGAATTTGCCGAAGTGCGCGAATACAACCCGGGGGATGACATCCGCGCCATCGACTGGAACGTCACCGCGCGCACCGGCGTACCTTATATTAAAAAATATAATGAAGAGCGCGAGCTGACGCTTATCATCGCGTGCGACGTGTCCGCATCCCTTAAATTCGGCTCCACGGACAAATTAAAGCAGGAAGCCGCCGCCGAACTGACAGCCTTATTTGCTTTTTCCGCCTTAAAAAACAGCGACAAAGTGGGCCTTGTATTATTTTCGGATCAAATTGAACTGTTCGTCCCCCCCCGCAAAGGAAAAAAACATATTTTACGCCTTATCCGCGAAGTGGTGGCATTTGAACCCAAAAACAGAGGGACCGACATCGGCCTGTGCCTGGAAACCCTGGCAAAAGTATTTAAACGCCAAGGCATTTTAATTTTAATTTCCGACTTTTTGGCCCCCGTTGATTCTTTTTCCAAACCGTTCAAACTGGCCGCTAAAAAATTTGATTTAATTCCCGTCGTGCTAAAAGACAAGCTGGAAGAAAAATCGCCGCTTTTAAACATCTGCCTGGACGTAACTGACCCCGAAACCGGCGAAGAAGACCTTATTTCCCTTTCGTCCGGCGAACTTAACGAAACCCTGGCGGACTACCACACCGGGCACGAAGCGCATCTGCGCGCATTATTCAGCCCGTACAAAATTGAACCCATAACGGTAGATACAGCCCAGTCCCCGGCCGACCCGGTCATCGCGTTTTTTAAACGCCGCGCCAAAAAATTGAGGAAATAACCGTGAAAAAACTTTTTCTTTCCCTTTTATTGTTGTACCCGTTTGCACCGCTCCCGGCGCAAGAACTCACCTTGATTGAAAAACACGCGCCGCAGCGTATTGCATTCGCCCAGCCTTTTGCCCTGCAATACGCGTTTAGCCATACACCCGGTTACCAGGTGGAACTGGACGAAAACGCTTTATCACGCGATTTTGAAATCCAAGACAAAGTCGTCCGCCAAGACTCTCCCGGCACCGTTACGTTCGACTTTACAGTTCTTCCGTTTACGCTTGGCAAATCCACTTTTACAGCAACATTTCTGCTTACCCAAAACGGAAAAACGGCCGCCCGCACGCCGGACGAAACTTTTATTACAGTTACTCCCGCCAAAACATTTAACGATAAAGAATTCCGCGAAATCCGCCCGCCGCATATTCCCGCCGGCTGGCTGACGTGGATGCTTGCCTTTTTGGCCGCACTGGCGTTTGCGGCGGTGCTTTGGTGGTGGTATAAAAAAACGCAGGAAAAAGAACTTACCGTCCTTCAGCAGGAGCAAGACAACCGCCCGTCGGATGAAATTGCACTTTCCAAAATTGACGCGCTGCTCAACAGCGGCCTGTGGGAACAGCGGCACTATAAACTTTTCTATATCACACTTTCCGACATTTTGCGCGAATACCTCCGGCGGCAGTTACAAATAGATGCGTCGGCCGACACCTCGGCAGAACTGCTGCGCCGCGTAAAAAACATCCCCGCCATGGCGCCCCTTTTGTCCGCATTGCGGGACTTTTTACGTTCCGGGGATTTGGTAAAATTCGCAAAAGCTGTGCCGGAAGAAGCCGTCCGCAATAAAGACGTTCAAATCCTGCGCCAAATCATCCGCCACACCGCCCCCCGCGAAACACTCCGCAACCTACGGGAGGAAACCAAATGATTTACTTTTTTATTATCAGCACGGGATTATTGCTCGGCGCCTTGGCGGCTTCGCTTTTTGTGAGGAGCCATTCCAAACTAATGGCCGTTTTAATTCTTTCCACCGCCGCCCTTACGTTTGCCGCCGCGGCCGCCCTTATATTCACCCGTTTGGCCGGGGACCAGGCAGGGCTTATGAATCCGTGGGCATTTGTACTGCTGATTATTCCGTTTGGCGTATTTTTATCCCAATCGCTTTTCCGCTCCGCTTTTGCGCGCCGGATTAATTATTCCATGGCGCGGTTAAAAGTACAGCAGGCCTCCCTGCGCGTATTGCTTACGCGCTGGCTGCCCGTTACGCTTTATACGGCCGCGCTTATTTTAATGACCGTCGCCCTCGCGCGCCCCGTACGCATAGACCGCACCGTCCTCCCCCCTTCCGAAGGGATTGACATTATCCTGTTAATGGACGTTTCCGCCTCCATGCAAAAACAGGATTTCTACCCCAGCCGCTTTGTAGCCGCCCAGCAAACGGCCGCGCGGTTTATTTCCAAACGCGTAAGCGACCGCATTGGCGCCGTGGCGTTTGCCAAAGCGGCCATGCTCCAAGCCCCGCTGACGCTGGACCACGACGCACTGCAAGAATACATCGCCTCTTTATATTTGGGCATTGTAGACCCAAACTATACCGCCATTGGCGACGCCCTGGGCGTAGCCGCCAACCATTTAAAAGACAGTAAAGCCAAAAGCAAAATCATCATCTTACTCACGGACGGCGATTCCAACGCCGGCGCCATTGAACCTTTAATGGCCGCCAAAGCCGCCGCCGCATATGGTATACGCGTCTATACCGTAGGAACCGCCAGCGCGCCAGGCAGCAACCCGTATTCCAGCCAAGCGGATGAAATCAACGAAGGGCTGATGTTGGAAATCGCCCAGCTGACGGGCGGCAAATACTACCGCGCCAACAACGAAAGTGAGCTGAATAAAATTTACGATATCATCAACGAACTGGAAAAAACGGAGTTTTCTCCCAGCTCCACCGTCAGCCGGACGGATTACTTCCACCCTATTTTACTGCTTGCGCTGTTATGCCTGGGGTTGGGATTAACGCTTGAAAAAATACTTTTAATAAAGGTGCCTTAATATGGAACTGTTTGCCCATCCCATTTATCTTTTATATTTTGTACCCGCCGCCGCACTGACGGCAATAGTGTTTTGGGCGGGCAAAAAATTAAAACAACGCGCCGTTAACGCTTTATTCGGCACGGCGGCGTATAACAAGCTGACCGCCCACCTCCGCCCGGCAAATCCGTGGCGGACGGTGATATTCTTTTTGGCTGAATTTTTTCTGTTTGCCGCCCTGGCGGGCCCCCAATGGGGTACGGAAATTATCGAAGCGCAGGGCGCGTTCGCCCAAACCGTTATAGCCGTAGACGTATCCGCCTCTATGCGCGCGCGCGATTTACGGCCCGACCGGCTGGACAATGCAAAAAATATGCTCCGCATGCTTATCAGCAATTTACAAGAAGAACGCATCGGAATTGTTGCTTTTACCTCGCAAGCGTACGTCCAGTGCCCCATCACTACGGACGAAGACGCCCTTCAATACTTTATTTCCGCCTTAAAGCCGAATATGCTTCCCGTAAACGGCACCTCGCTCGCCGCCCCCGTTTCGCTGGCGGCGCGCATGCTTTCTAAATATCCCGGGCAAAAAGCCCTTATTCTGCTAACGGACGGAGAAGACCACTCCCCCCAAGATTTAGAGAACGCCAAACAAACCGCCGCCAAATACGGCGTACGCATTATCGCTATCGGCATCGGCACGAAAGACGGCACACTGATTCCGGCCAAAACCGACACGGCGGGTAACGTGGTAGAATATAAAAAGGACAGACAGGGCAATACAGTCGTTTCCAAACTGGACGAAAAAGCCCTGGCCGAACTGGCGCAGGCCACCGGCGGGGTGTATATCACCTACACTTCGCCCGCACAAGTGGCGGCCCGTGTAGAAGAATCTTTGCGCGGACTGGACAAAACGCTTTCCAGCGCCGTTAAACGCGCGGCGTATAAGAACCGCTATCAAATTCCGCTGGTGTTAGCCATGCTCTGCCTGGCGGCTTACGTATTGTGGCCGCGGGGCCGCAAACCGCTATCCGGGGAAAAAACAGCCTAAAAAAGGTAAAATAAAAATATGAGAGCACCGCTTTTACTTTTACTGTTGGCAACCGCCGCCCCCGCCCTGGCCGGGACGCAGGCCTCCTTGCGTGAAGGCGGAAAGCTGTACGAAGAACAAAAATACGGCCAAGCCCTGGCCGCTTACAACGAAATTTTGCGCAACACGCCGCAGGATGAAGCCGCTTCTTTCGGGGCGGGCGCGGCGGCGTATTACTTAAAAGATTACGGCTCCGCCGAAAGTGCGTTCAAACAAGCGGCCCGCCAAGAGGGATCCCTTAAACAAGACGCTCTTTTTAATCTAGGCAACGCCTATTACCGCGCGGGCGACAAAAAGAAAGCCGCCGAAGCGTACCGCCAAGTTATTTTAAAAAACCCGAAAGATAAAGAAGCCATACACAATTTACAGCTTATTTTGGAAGAACAGCAAAACCAAAACAATAACAACAACCAAAATAACCAAAACCAAAGCCAAGATTCGCCCAACCAAAACGGCGGAAGCGGACAGGATGAGCAAAACTCCGACGCGGGCGACTCTCAATCCCAAGCGCAAAACCAAGAAAATAAAGACGCGGCCGACCGCATTATGCAAATGGCACGGGAAAATGAATACAAAAAGCCGCAGTCGGCCGGATCCGCCCAGGACGACACGGTGGAAAAAGACTGGTAATTATGAAAAAAATGTTTTTAATTCTTTCTCTTTTATGTGCAAGCGTGTGGGCCGCCGCTCAAGTAGCGATAACAGCTTTCGTCGATAAAAATGCCCTTACGCTGGACGACGAACTAACCCTTTCAGTGCGCGTAACGGGCGCATCCGGCAATATGGTAATGCCCCAGCTGCCCAGCCTGCCGGCGTTTAATGTCTATTCGCGCGAAGTAGAGCAAGAAACCGTAAACGGCAGTACCACGCTTGAGTTCCGCTACATCATGCTTCCCCGTTTTGCGGGCCCGGCTACCATTGGCCCGGTAACATTCACCCATAACGGAAAAACTTATAAAACGGCTCCTATATCCATACGCATTTACCGCACGGCCCAAAGCCTGCCCGCCGCACAAAAACAGACAAGCGGCAAAACGATTGAAAAAGCGGATCCGTCGCTCCCGCCGCTGGAAGCGTCTCTTGCCAATCAGGCATATGCGCGCGGAAACGAAAAATACTTTTTAGTCGCCGCCGTCAGCAATAAAACGCCGTATGTAAATGAACCCTTCTCTCTGGCGGTACGCTTTTATTATTCCCAGCCGTTTTACGAAGCCCCCTACCAAAAGCCTGCCGTCACCAATTTATTTATGCAATCGGCCACCACTGCCCAAGGCACGCAGTCCATCGGCGGCACCCTGTACCGCTACGAAGAACAACGCTACCAACTGGCCGCCGCCGCACCCGGCCCGGGGCTTATCGGCCCAGCCTCCGTACGATATCAAACGGGGTCGTCCCCCTTGTCCGCCTTTGACCGTCTGTTTGGCGGGGCCGCCGTGTCCGAAGAACAAACGGCCGAATCTTCCCCCATTACCGTTAACGCAATCGCCGTACCATCTAACGGGAAACCCGCCTCTTTTTACGGTGCGGTAGGCGAAAACTATACGCTTTCCGCCCAAGCGGATCCTGTAAAAGTGGAAGCGGGCGAAGCCGTCAATTTTACCGTTACCGTTAAAGGACCGGATAATTTAAAATCCACCGGAGATTTAAAAGTCCCCGCTTTGCCCGGGTTTAAAATTTATCCCGCTGCGCCGGAATCCGGCTCGCTGCCTGCCTCCGGCAGCCAGGCACGGGGATACAAAACATTTAAAACCGTTTTGGTGCCGTCAGCGTCCGGCGTTTACGTAATACCCGCAGTCAAATGGTCTTATTTTAACCCAAAAACAAAACAGTACGCCACGCTTCAAACAAATCCTATTCAGCTGACGGTTACACCGTCCACCAAAACGGAAAGCGGATTTAATTTTGCCCAGGCTTCCGCGGCCTCCGGCCTGCAAACCCTTGGGAGCGACGTACGCTATTTAAAAACCGCTTATGCGCCGGAACCCGGCCTTTTGGCCCGCTTGGCTGATTGGGATAAATTAAACGCCCTGTTTTTAGGCTTGCTTGCGGCGGGTGCGCTGTTTGCTTCCGTAGGACGCAAATCGCTTGCGCAAAAACGCGCTTATACAACAGCCAAAAGCGCGTTAAAAAAGGCTCCGTCCGAAGAAGCGGTGGCCGACGCGGTTTCCGGCTATTTACAGGAAAAATTAAAAATCAGCACCGGCAGCCTGCCGCTAAAATCCATTTTAGCCGCGCTTAAACAGCATGGAGTAAAACCGTCTACGGCGGAGGCATTCTCACTGCTGTGGCAGCGGCTGGACGCCGCGCGCTTCGCGCCCACCGGGCACGGCGTACACAGCACGACAAACCTGTCCACCCAAGCGCAGGACGTATTAAAACTGCTGGAGGAGGAATGCAAATGATCCGTAAACTTTCGTTTTTATTAACTTGCTTCCTATTGCTTGCCGCAGGTACGGCATCCGCCCAAACCGCCATGGTTCAGGCGGAAGATGCCTACCGGCAGGGTAAGTTTTCAAGCGCCTTGGGGTTGTATGAGGAGACGCTGAAAAATCGCCCAAACGACCCTTTTCTTTACTACAATATAGGGAACTGCTATTTTAAAATGGGAAGCAAAGGCCTGGCCGCGGCCAATTATTACCGCGCCTTTAAGCTGGCCCCGCGCGACGCCGACATCCGGCACAACCTTTCGCTCGCGCTTGCCGCCGGAGGAGAACGGCTTGTTCCCGCCGGAATGCCCGCCGCCTTGCACCAAGCGTTTTTTGCGCTATCGTACAACGAACTGAAAGGATTGTTCTTTTTACTTTTATGGCTGTGCTGTACGCTGGGAAGCGTGTGGCTGGTAAAACGCAAATTCGGGCGCGTATTGGCGCTGGGTATTATTACTTTTGCACTGTGCGGCGGATGGCTGTGGTGGCGGCATACCTTGGAAATTGAACCGCTTGCCGTAGTAGCCGCACCGTCTGCCGAAATACGCAGCGGCCCGGGCACCAATTTCCCGGCCAGCGCAAGCGCGGCCCAAGGGCACCTGCTGTTAGTAGTGGATGAGAAAGACTCGTGGTTTGAAGTTATCGTCAAATCACAGGGACTGAAAGGCTGGGTGGAAAAAACAGCCGTAGAAACAATTTAATTTTAAAAAAAGAGGTATATATGTTTGTTCAAAACCAAGCCGACGAATTGATTAAAGCCGTTACATACGTAAAAGAAAATCTGGCGGATAAAGTAGAAGAACTGGCCGCGCAGGTTATCAAAGCCTTCAAAAACGGAAATAAGGTAATTTTAATGGGTAACGGCGGAAGCGCGGGCGATGCGCAGCACATCGCCGCCGAGTTTGTGGGCCGCTTTAAAAAAGAACGTCCCTCCCTTCCGGCTTTGGCGCTGAACACTAATACCTCCACATTAACGGCCATCGGCAACGATTACTCATACGATGTGGTATTCTCCCGCCAGATTGACGGGTTCGCCAAAGAAGGGGACGTCGTCATCGGTATTTCCACTTCCGGCAACAGCAAAAACGTATACCTGGCCCTTGCATTAGCCAAACGCAAAGGCTGTTTTACGGCCGGATTTTTAGGCAAAGACGGCGGCACCATTAAAGAAGTGTGCGACATCCCCCTCACTGTTGCCGTAAAAGACACGCCGCATATCCAGGCCTGCCATATTTTTATGGGCCACTGCATGTGCGACTTGGTGGATCAGGCATATTAATTTATGAAAATAGCCATTGGTTGTGACCATGCGGGCTTTCCGCTGAAAGAAACTGTCCTCCAAACCATCAAACGGTTAGGGCATGACGTAACCGACTGCGGCACTTTCTCCTGCGAACGGGCAGACTACCCCGACTATGCGGATAAAGTGGCCAAACTGGTTGCCGGCGGGCAAGCCGACCGCGGTATTTTAATTTGCGGCAGCGGCGTAGGCGTTTGCGTGGCGGCCAATAAAACAAAAGGCGTACGCGCCTGCGTCTGCCACGATGCGTACAGTGCGCGGCAAGCCGTAGAACACGATGCGTTAAACGTACTGTGCCTGGGCGCGCGCATTATCGGTTCCGCCGTGGCCGAAGAATTAACGGAACGCTTTTTAAGCGCCTCTTTTCAAACGGGAACCCGCCACGAAGGACGCCTAAATAAAGTGAAAACTATTGAAGATTTGAATTTTAAATAAGGCCCCAGCGGTCTTTATGATAAGGATGATGAAGCATATGAATACACACGCAACACCTTTGGCCGAAGGAATTATCCGGGAAGGCGAAATTAAACTCGAAGGCCTGGAATTTAACACTAAATTCTGGTCCAAAGATCCCACCCTTTGGAAAAAAGATAAGGAACATATGGAATTTATCCCCAAATTCCTGGGTTGGCAAAAAGTGTACGACTGGACCCTGGAACGCCTGGACGACGTACTCGCTTTTGCGGGCGACGTAAAACAAAATTTTAAACACTGCGTAGTAATGGGAATGGGCGGCTCCTCTTTGGCGCCGGAAGTCTTCCGTACCGTATTCGGCAAGCAGGAAGGATGCCCGGAACTCATCGTACTCGATACCACCAACCCGGACTGGATCGCCGCCGCACGCGCACGCATCAATCCGGCGGAAACGCTATTTATTTTTGCCAGCAAATCCGGCGGCACGGTGGAACCCGCCTCCCAATTTGCGTATTTCTTTGATGAAGTAAAAAAAGCCGGCGTTAAAGAACCCGGCCAGAACTTCGCCGCCATTACCGACCCTGGCACCGGCTTGGAAGCCTTGGCCAAGCAACACCATTTCCGCAAAACATTTTTGAACCCGGCAGATATTGGCGGACGTTTTTCCGCTCTTTCGTTATTCGGCATTGTTCCGGCCGCCATTATGGGCGTAGACGTGCGGAAAATTTTAACTATCGCCAAAGAAGAGGCCTCTACATTCGCCCCGGAAGCCCCTGTCAAAGAAAACGCCGCCGTAAAACTCGGCGCGTTTATGGGCGCATGCAACGTCAACCATACCAAAGACAAGTTGACGCTTCTCACCCCGGCGGACATTGCCACTTTCGGCTTGTGGGCCGAACAGCTGGTGGCCGAATCTACCGGGAAAGAAGGCAAAGGCATCGTGCCGGTGGCGGGCGAAAGACTGCATAATAATTTTGACTACCGCGAAGACCGCTTTTTCGTCTATCTTTCTACCGGAAGCGAAGATGACAAGCGCGTATCCGCCATTGCCAAAGACTTGGCGGAACGCGGCTACCCGCTTATGACGATTACCATGCCCAACCACTATTATTTGGGCGCTATGTTCCTTTTGTGGGAAATCGCCACCGCCGCTGCGGGTGCAATTTTGGGAATCGACCCCTTCGACCAACCCAACGTACAAGAAGCCAAAACACTTGCCAAAAATATTTTAACCCAACTGGCCGAAGGCAAAGTCCCGGCGGAAATCAACGCGCCGATGCTCGCCTCGCAAGATATCGCTGACGAAGTGGACTTAAAAACCCTGGCACAGGATTTGTACTCCATTTTGGAAAGCAACGATTATGTGGCCATTCTGCCGTACGTTTACCCCTCCAAAGAAGTAAACGAAGCCCTTTTGACCCTGCGCGATAAAATCATGGCACGCACCAAACGCGCCGTGCTGTTTGGCTACGGTCCGCGCTACCTGCACTCCACCGGCCAGCTGCACAAAGGGGACGGCAACAACGGCGTATTTTTAATTTTATCCGCCGACCCGGAAAATGATATCAAAATCCCCGGGCAAAATTATACATTCGGACAACTCTGTAACGCGCAGGCGTTGGGTGACTTCCAAGCGCTGGAGGCCAAAGGCCGCCGCGTAATTAAAGTACACCTTACGCAACCCGTGGTAGAGGGGATCAATAAAATCAGCAATTTGTTTTAACTGCAAACGCAAAAGGCGGTCTTGTTACGGGCCGCCTTTTTTATATCACTATGAAAAAAGTTTTTATTCAAACCTATGGCTGTCAAATGAACATTGCCGATTCGGAGGAGATGTTTTCCCACCTGGCCGCACGCGGCATGACAACCACCGATAATTTGGACGAGGCAGACGTCGTCCTCATCAACACTTGCACCGTGCGGGACCACGCCGAACACCGCGCCGTATCGTTTTTAGGCCGTTTAGGCACATGGAAAAAAGAAAAGCCCGGCCGCCGCGTGATTTTTGCCGGATGCGCCGCCCAACGCATGGGGGATAAGTTAAAAAAACATTATCCGTTTTTAGACATTTTATCCGGGGCAAAAAATATCGAACGCTTTGGCGATACACTGGATGAAAGCGGCTTCTTCCCCCCGCTGGGCCCGCAGGGCGAAACCTTAAAACCGGGATTGACGGGTTACGTTACCATTATGCGCGGGTGCAACTTTGCCTGTACATATTGTATCGTTCCCACGGTACGCGGCCCGATAAAATGCTTGCCGCAAGATGAAATTTTGGCGGAAGTACGCCGCAAAGCCGCCTTGGGCGCCAAAGAAATTATGCTCCTGGGCCAAACGGTCAACGCATATACCGACGGACAAACCACATTCGCCGATCTACTCAACCGCACAAGCGAAATCCCCGGGGTGGAACGCGTACGCTTTACAAGCCCTCACCCTATTTATTTTACGCCCGCGTTTTTGGCGGCCGTTAAAGATAACCCCAAAATCGCCCGCCACGTGCACCTGCCTGCGCAAAGCGGTTCCAGCAAAGTATTGGCGGAAATGAAACGCGGCTACACGCGTGAAACGCTGTTGGAAAAAATCCAGGCGTTAAAAGATATCGGTATGAATATTTCGACGGACCTTATCGTCGGATTCCCTACCGAAACGCAGGACGATTTTGAGCAAACCCTAACGCTTGTAGAAGAAGCCGGTTTTTCCGCCGCGTTTTGCTACAAATACTCTCCGCGCGAAGGCACGCCCGCCGCGCTAATGACGCTTCACCCCGATAAGGTACTGGAAGAAAGGCTCGAAATTTTGTTGAATAGAGTAAGAGGTCTTTCGGAACGCGCCTATAAAGGGCAGGTAGGCACGGAGCAAGAAGTGCTTATGGAGTCGGAAACGAAGGGCCGCTCGTCGGGGAACTTCTGGGTAAAAACCAACAAAGAGCACCCGGTGGGAAGTATAGTAAAAGTAAACATAGAAAAAGCAGACGGAACTTTATTATTTGCGAGGGACTGATTTATGACTAAAAAGAATTTTGCCGAAAAACGCAAACATCCGCGTATGCCGGTTATCAGCAATTTGATTGAACCGGTTAACCTGCATTATAAAACGGAAGACGGAAAAGAAACGTCTCTTGTCGCCATTTTGGCGGACTTGTCCGCCTCCGGTATGCGCATGATCAGCTTTTTGGGCGCACCGCTGGCTGACCGCTTTTCTATCAGCTTGCAACTGCCCGGCGCGGGTAAAATGGAAGTGGGCGCAAAACTCGCCTGGGTGAAACAGCGCGAAAACGTATACACCATTGGTATTGAGTTTATCAAAATGGCGGAAAAAGACGCTAAAATCATCAGCGAAATGGCCGACGATTTTAACGATTGCGACACGCGCATTTTGCTCAAACTGCCCGACGTGTGCACGCCGGAATGCAAATGCAATAAAATCTGCAATAAAATCCAAAAAGACGAAAGCCTTTTTGAAGACAAATAGTTCCGCAAACACTTCGCAAATAATACAACGCCCCGGGGAATTAGCCCGGGGCGTTTATTTTTTATTCCACTACAGAAACCCCAACTGATAAGTTTCTTTCCCGTTACTGTTTTTTGCGCGGCTCTTTATTCTCTTACACAAAAAAGACTTTCTGTCCCCGCAAATTTAATAAAATAAATAGATGAAACCAATCGTTCTCTGCGGGCCTACCGCTTCCGGCAAAACCGAACTGGCGCTTGAACTGGCGCGCCAAACGGACGGCATTATCATTTCCGCCGATTCGCGCCAAGTGTATACACGCCTGACCGTCGGCACCGCCAAACCGCAGGGAAACTATCATAACGGCACATATCTGGTCGACCAGAGAGCTTACCATTTAGTGGATTTTTTGGACGTAACGGATACATTCAACGCGGGGGCATTCAAAACGCGGGCACAAGAGATAATAGACAAAAACCCCGGCAGGCAAATTATTTTTGCCGGCGGCACGGGCATGTATCTGCACGCGTTTTTTGTGGGAATGGACGAGCTCCCGGCGGGAACGCCGCAAACGCGCGCCGAACTTCAGGCACTGTTGGAAACGCAAGGCAAAGAGGGCCTGCATGATGAACTGGCTAAAAAAGACCCTCTCTCCGCCGCCGCTATTCCTGTGGGAAACGTCCAGCGCACCATGCGCGCCCTGGAACTCTGCCTGCTGACAGGCAAGCCCGCAAGCGAACTAAAAAGCGGGAACTTCTTCAAACTGCCGGACCCGAACACATCATTTTGGGTATATTTAAACTGGGAAAAACCCTCCTTAAACGCACGCATCGACCAACGTACAGAACAAATTTTTGACGGCATGGCCGAAGAAGCCCGCACGCTGCTAGCCGAAGGCTACACCGCCGATACCCCCGCGTTAAAAAGCCTGGGCTACCCGCAGGCAATCGCATTCTTAAAAGGAGAAATGTCCCGCAAAGACGCGGTGGAACGCGTCGCCACGCTTACCCGCCAATACGCTAAACGCCAGCGCACCTGGTTCAACCGTTATACTAACGCTCTGCGCGTTACGCTGGCCCGCCCGGAAGATTTTGACGTCAAAAAAATAACGCGGGAAATTTTATCCCGCGTTTGAATCAAATTGATAAACATACATCCATCAATAATTAATATATACGGCAGTTGTATCCAAAACATCTTGTCCCATAGACTTACAAAATTTTTCCCCTTCTGAACTGTACCAACGGCATCCAATCTTTGAATTATCCATATACATCAACGCATAAAACTTACTGTTGGGCAAACGCTGACAGGCGGCCAACGATCTGTAAGTATACCCGCTTAACCCTGTGTAAGGACGGCATACAAAGTATTGAGTTTTAATTCCATCCTCTCCATAATTTGCATTTTTTATGCCCGGGAAAGAAATATCCAACTCCTCAAACGATGCAGCGTAAGCGTTATTGGCCAAATAATATAATTCCTCGGCTTTACCAATAGCAGTCAGCAGGGAGAGCCCTTCCGTCATACGCGCTTTTTCCACCGCGCGCGTGTACTGCGGAAGTGCCACCGCCGATAATATGCCAATAATTAAAACAACAACTAACAGCTCTATTAACGTAAAACCTTTCATACTGATGCCTCCAACAATAAATTAGTCATCCTGAAAGGTCTCTGTTCAGGATCTACCGATTTTAATTAATATAAGGTAGATGCCGAGCTTAAACTTCTCGGCATGACGGCCTTAAAATCTTTCACAAAACCCATGGTATCAAAAAAAAAAAACGAATCAAGGCCCAGAGGATGGGATCCCCTCTTATCCGCGCTCATCTAATTAGTTTAAGCCACACCGATTTAGACAAAACGCCCCTTTTTTACACCGTGCTTATTTACTAAAATTAGAATATGGAAAAAGTGATTTTAGTCGGCGTTTCGTTAAAAACGGAGGTGCGGAACTCCAGTTCCCTGGAGGAACTCGTCCGCCTGGCCCATACGGCGGGAGGAGAGGTGGTAGATATTTTTCATGTACGCGTTAACGCGTTTAACGCGGCCGCCCTTATCGGCGGAGGGAAAATGGAAGAAATCGCACAAACCGTGCGGGATATGGACGCACAAACCGTTATTTTCGACGATGAAATCACCCCCGCCCAACAAAAAAATCTGGAAAAAGTTATCCCCGCCAAAGTAATCGACCGCACACGCCTAATTTTGGATATTTTCGCCCAGCGTGCACGCACGCAAGAGGGCAAACTGCAAGTGGAGCTGGCGCAATTAAAATACTTATTGCCGCGCTTGGGCGGACAAGGGACTTCGCTCATGCAGCAAAAGGGCGGTATTGGCCTGCGCGGCCCCGGCGAAACAAAACTGGAATATGACAAACGCCGACTGCGCCTGCGTATCAGCAAGCTGGAAAAAGAAATCGACCAAGTAAAAGCGGAACGCAACCTGCGCCGGGCGCGGCGCGGGCAAATCCCGCTGCCGCAAATCGCCATTGTCGGTTATACAAACGCCGGCAAAAGCACCCTTTTAAACGCGCTTACGCGTCAAACGGCCGTATACGCCGACGATAAACTTTTTGCCACGCTTGACCCTACTACCCGCCGCGTGCGGATGCCGGCGGGCGGAGAAATGCTGTTTACGGACACGGTGGGTTTCATTCAAAAATTACCACACAGTTTGGTCAGTTCTTTCCGCGCTACGCTGGAAGAAACCACCTTTGCCGATGTAATCCTGCACGTGCATGATGCGGCTTCCCCCCTTGTCGACTTACAAGCCGCCACCGTGCGCAAAACTATTTCGGAACTGGGCGCAAAAGACACACGCGTTATTGACGTATTTAATAAAACCGATTTATTGTCCCCCGCCCGCCGGGAATTTTTAAAAGCCCAGCAGCCACAGGCCGTACTCGTCAGCGCGGGGAAACAGCAAGGGCTCACAGAGCTGTTGGAAAAGGTGGAAGAAGCCGTGGCGCACCGCTGGAAACTGCGCCGCCTAAAATTAGAACCCGCCCAACTGGGTGCGCTAGGTAAAATTTACGAAAAAGCCCTTGTTACCGGACGAAAAGAATTGCCGTCCGGCGCCTGGGAACTTACCCTTATGGCAACGGACGGCAACTTTGCAAGCCTGCTTAAAACATTAAAAACTAACGGGTAGAAACTATAGGCTGCTCCGGTTCCAACTTTTTAAGTTTAACCGTTTTTACACTGTCTCCGTACCGGGCTAACGTATTTTTTACAAAAGGCCAAGTCGTTTTTTTGGAAAACCCGGTAAACATAAAAAACTCACTGCTTTGAGCAAACTCCGGAAACGCCTGGCGGATATTGGCCGGCATATCGTTATTTCTTTTAGCCGACACTACCCCCAACAAATCGCCGTTTTCCAACAACACGCCGCCGCCGCTGTTACCATGATCCACACCAAAACCGTCGGAAACCCACATGGCCGTTTTTTTGCCTGTATACAAAATATGGTCAGGCGAAGAACGAAACGTCAGCTCTCCCTGCGTCCAACGGGGGACGATAATATCGTCATTAAAAAATTTTTCTTCCTGCCCGGAATATACAACCAACGCCGGATAAGCCGGACGAACCGCCCCGCGCCACTGCGTTTTCAATTCCGGGTCCGCTTGCATGGCTTGGGCAAAATCATCCCCATCCGCCACGGCACCCTCCCAAGTTTGGTACCTAACAGCACTGGGCCGGTAATGCAAGAGAGCCACATCCCACAGCACATTGGCTTTACCGTCTTTTCCCATATATTGCTGCGGAATAAAAACATCCGAAGCCGACAAATTAGCCGACGCAGTTACCTCCCCCACGGCAAGCAAAACTTTTATATTGCAAGCAGAAGAACGGCAGGCTTCCACACAATGCGCCGCCGTTAAAAACCAATTTTTATGAATACGGATTGCCTGACAGGTGGAACGGTTATTAATCCAAAATTCTTTTTGGGAAACAAAATCATCCGCAAAAATATCCTTTCCCTGGGCAACCGAAGGAAAAAAATACGAACAAAGACATAAAACAGCCAATAAAAAAGTGTGTGTTTTCATATTTTAAGTATATATAAAAAACCGTTAAAAAACCACTCTTTTACGCAAAAGAGCCTGTTGCCATAACGCCAAATATAATATAATAGATACATGACTATTACCGTTATCATTCTCGTTTTATTCAGTTACTTACTCGGGTCCGTCCCGACCGGCTACCTTATCGCCAAACGCGCCATGGGCATTGATATCCGCCAGCACGGCTCCGGAAATCCCGGCGCGGCCAATGTTTACCGCACCGTCGGCAAATGGGCCGGTATTTCCACTTTTTTGATTGACGCTTTAAAAGGTTTTATCCCCGTGTGCCTGGCGCGCCATTTCTGCCCGGAAAGTTACTGGGTGGCTATTGCGTGCGGCGTAATCGCCATTTTGGGCCATATGTGGACGATTTATCTTAAATTCCGCGGCGGTAAAGGCGTCGCCACCTCCGCCGGTGTGTTTGCCGCCCTGTTGCCCATTCCCACCGCTATTGCGTTTGCGTCTTTCGTTGTGTGCGTAGCGTTGTGGGGCCGCATTTCCATTGGGTCCATTGTGGCGTGCATTGTGCTTCCCATTTGCAGCTTTTTTATCGGCAAACACCCCATGACCGTAAATTTAATGGTAACGGCCATCGGCGCGCTGGTTATTTACAAACACGTTCCCAACATCAAACGCCTGCTTCAGCAAAAAGAATTAAAATTTGAAGACGGCGCAAAAAAGAGAAAAGAACATGAAAGTAAATAAAATTACCGTTTTTGGCGCAGGCATTTGGGGCAGCGTTATCGCCCAGCATTTGGCGCAAAAAGGCTACAGCGTATCGCTGTGGGAATACAACGAACAGCTGCTCAATGTGCTTAAAACCATGGGCCGCCACCCCAATATCCCCAATTTTAAAATTCACGATAACATCCGCCTGACTGCAAGCGTGGAAGAAGCTGTAAAAGAAACCGATTTAATCGTTTTCGTCATCTCTTCCAAAGCTATCCGCTCGTTCTGCCGCGAACAGTTAAAACCTCTTTTAAACGGCCGCGCGGTGCCGGTGGTCAGCGCCTCCAAAGGCATTGAGGACGGAACTTTTAAAACCATTTGTGAACTGATTGAAGAAGAACTGCCGCAGTTAAAAGATAAAACGCTTGCGTTTTCCGGCCCCAGCTTTGCGCTGGAAGTGGCGCAAAACGTACCGACAAAAATCATGCTGGCGGGAAAAGACCCGGCGCTTGTGGACGAAATCCGCGACGTAATGAGCGGGGACCCGATTATCGTCGTCCCGGCTTCGGACCGCCGAGGCGTAGAATACGGCGGCGGCATTAAAAACGTAATCGCCATCGGGTGCGGCGTAATTGACGGCATCGGCGACGGCGCAAACGCCAAATCCGCCCTAATCACGCAAGCCCTGCAAGAAATGAATGACGTTATCGTCAGCCAGGGCGGCCAACCGGGCACGGTTTACAGTTTGGCCGGATTCGGCGACGCAATTTTAACAGGCATGTCCGCCATTTCCCGCAACCGCCGTTTGGGCGAAAAATTGGGCGCGGGCCTTTCTTTGGAAGAAGCCAAGAAAGAAGTAGGCACGATTGCCGAGGGCGTAAATTCCGTACAAAGCGTGTACGATATCGCCCGTAAAAACAACCTCAAAACCCCTATTTTGGACGCTATTTGGCAAATTGTCTGCCAAGGCAAAAAACCGTGGGTGCTGCTGCACGCCATGGGGTTTACCAACCGGGGCAATAAATAAAAAATTTAACCGTTTGGGCATCACTTTTAACGCCCGGACAAAATAGGCCAAAGGACGAAAAAATGAATAAGGACGATGTAATCCGGCACTTAACCCGTCATGTTTTAGATAAAAAACAGGCTAAAATGTCGGTAGATAAAGTTTTCGAAATTATTAAACACGGTTTAAAGCGGGACGGAAAGGTAGTAATCAGCAACTTTGGTTCGTTCCAGTTAAAAACGGCGCGCCCGGTTACACGCCACAATCCCAAAACGGGCGAAAAAGTACAGGTGCCCGCCAAACAAAAAGTGCGGTTTAAACCTTCTGAAAATCTGTTAAAAAAATAAAAAAGAAAGCCCCGGCAAAATCCCCGGGGCTCTTTTTATTTACTTAATAAGGCAGTGTATAACGCGTAAATCCGCTAAAAAGAGGACTTGCCGACGGATTAGTTCCCCCCATACTTTTACACACGCGTTGGGCTGTATCGTCCGACGTTTGCGCATGGCAATAAATTCCGCCCGGGCAATTGCCCACGTTCATCAATTTTTCATAACGAAGACTCCCCTTATCCCACCGCACGCCATTGGACCCATGCACATTACACAGCCCCGCCGCGCCGCTGCCGTGTTTATAATTAATAGAGAATTTACCACAGCTGCTCCAGGTATGGTCCCCCGCTTCCGGAAAAGAGCATCCGCCCGCCAGGCCAAAATCCAAATCGGCCAAATCTTGGGCAAACGCACCATTCGCCATAAAATATAATTCCTGCGCATGCACCACCGCATCCACTAATGTTATCTGTTGGGTTAAACGGCTTTTTTCCACCGCCACACGATACTGCGGAAGTGCCACTGAAGCCAAAATACCGATAATTAAAACAACAACCAATAGTTCTATAAGCGTAAAACCTGTTTTATTAGCTCCTGAAACAAGTTCAGGATGACGATTTACTTTCATACGTATTTCCCCATTTAAAAAAGTCATGCCAAGTCGTTTAACCCGGCATCTCCCTGTTTTTTCATATACGAGAGAGCCCGTGCAAAAAACTACGGAATGACTATAATTTATCAAAAAAAAAAAACGGGTCAAGGCCTTTCTGCTTATTTTTTTCATCGGAAAAAAGTAACAAAAAACGCCCCGCAAAACGCCCTATAAAAAATACTCCAACACAGGGCGTTTTATAACTCGCTTCGCTCAAACAAATAAAACACCGACTCCGTTTCGGACACTTTTTATAAACAGAGCAAAGGGCGGGATTAACAACAGGACAAGGATTTTATAGCCGGGTAAAAACCGGCGTAACAATACAAAAAACCGGGGAGGAAAAAATCCTCCCCGGTTAAAAATAATTCGTATAAGCCATTAGCGCACTTGCTTTAATTCCATCGGTAAATCACGCTTTTGAATTAATACGGCATTATGCGTATTAGTCTTTTTATCCAGGCCAAAAACATTTACACGGTACGAAACAACCACTTTACCGCCTTCTTCGCGCACGCTTTGGATTTCAAATACTTTATCGGGCAAGTTTCCGGTGGATTCCAGCACCAGAACGTCCTGCGTGGCAAAATCGGCCGACGGATAGCTGCCGCGCGCCACACGTTTGAACGCTTTGTAATCGGCAGACGTTTTAATCAACCGGGCCGATACGGGCGCATTAATCATGGAAATACTGCTTGGGGGTTCCGGCGCAGAAGCATCAGCGGGAGAAGACACATTGGTTAAATCAACCACCGTTTTCGCCCCATCTTCGTTATCTTCCGGCGTAATAACATGCCCGGAGCGGGAAATAATTTGTGCCATACCATCTACTTTAATTTTAGATAATTGGGAGGGCACATTGGATTCTACAAAATCCGGCTCTTCCACCACGGTAACCCCTTCGGGCACGTCGGCTTCTTCAAAATTAACCGCCAGCAGAGAATCCGTCGCGTGCAGCGGCACGGTGTTTTGCTCGCGCGCCGCGCGGTACACATCCCACACGCGCATAGCGGCCACCCCGGCCAAAAATACCACAACTAAAATCCCCGCTGAAAGCAGATTCTTTTTAGCGTTCATTATTTTTTCTCGTATTTAGCCGTAATTACGGAGCGCAGGCCGCCGCGAGGCGTAAACACGCCGGTTACGGTCGCTTTTTTGGGCTGGCAGGCTTTTACCACATCATCCAAAATTTTATTGGCGATGTTTTCCATAAAAATACCCATATCGCGGTATTCAAGTAAATAGTATTTAAGCGATTTAAGTTCCAGGCACAGTTCGTCCGGGATATACTCAATGGTAATAACGCCAAAATCCGGCAGCCCGGTTTTGGGGCAAACGGAGGTAAATTCCGGCAATTCGATTTTAATATCATAATCGCGTTTATACTGGTTGGGCCAGCACTGAATGGCCGGGAGAACGGCATCCGCATTTTTGCGGGCGTGATCGGAAGTGTAACCGAAATCAATATCTTGCATCGTCATTTTATTTTTAATAACCTCACAGAATTTAATAAAAGCAGTAATACGACGGCCAAACTGCCGCCCGTCGTCCAATGCCAGCCGGAAGCGGCCGGCATACGCCAAAACAGCCACGCAGCCAGCGCACAGCTTAACAAGAAGGCGGCCACGGCGTTAAAAGCCGCCGCACGGCGGAGCTTTGTATTTATTGTAAACAAATCTTTCAGCGGATACAAGTCTTTACGTTTAATAATAATATCCACCCAATTATTATATACGTTGCGGCCGGAGGCAAACACAATGCCCGCATCCGCGCGCAACAGCGCGATAATATCGTTAAACCCGTCCCCCACCATCACCACACGCTTACCCAATCCGCGCAAATTAGTGACGATTTCCGCCTTGGTTTTGGGAAGTACGTTAAAGTTCATTTTTTCAATGCCGGCCTGTTTGGAAAAAGAAGATACGGACGATTCATTATCGCCCGACACCAAAATAATGTCTTTGCCTTTGGACTTTAAAAAATCCACCATTTCCCGCGCGCCGCGGCGCAGTTCGTCAGCCAGCGTTAAATATCCCAAAAACTCACCATTTTTTACCACGCAAATAACGGCCGATTCCACGCGGGAAACTTCCTCCGGCACGGCTACGCCTTGTTCTTTAATCCATTGAATGCGTCCCGCCAAAATTTTATCCGTACGGGTAGAAGCCTGTACGCCTAAACCGGGCAGCACGTCAAAACACAACAAACTTTTAGTTTTGATTTTATGCTTTTTGGCAAATCCGTTGACGGCGTCGGCAAACGGCCCGTCCACCATTTGTTCGGCCGTGGCCACCGTTTCCAAAAGCGCTTTTTTAAGGGATTCTTTTGCCGGAAATACGCCGCAGACGCGCAGTTCGCCGTAGGTCAGCGTGCCGGTCTTATCAAAAAATACGGTATCGGCACGGACAAGTTCATCCAGTGCGTAAATGTTTTGGATTTTAATTTTTCGGGCACGCGCGCCGGACTTGGCAAAAAACGACGGGAATACTCCCGCAAACACCAACGCGGGCGGACACGTCAGCGCCAGGCAGAAAAACAGTACGCCCGAATAATGGAACCAGGCATCAAATCCCGCAGAGAAAGAACCCGTTACATATAACGCATAGACATACGCCCCGGCAGACAGCAAAATGGCAAACGGAAATAATACGGACGCAAACCCGTCTAACGCGCTTGAAAAATTCCCCCGGCGCAGTTCCCCCGTTTTAACAGCCTCAATCACATTCATAAGCGCCGATTCCGAAAGCGGCTGGGTTACTTCCACATAAATTTCGGACGACTTATTCAGGGTTCCCGCGTAAACGGGGCTGTCCACCCGCTTGGAAGTGGGCAGCATGTTGCCCGTAACCAACTGTTCGTCTACCGAGGTTTTGCCTTTTTTAACAATACCGTCGCAAGGCAGACGTTCACCGGGTTTTACAAAAATCAGTTCTCCGGGTTTTAGTTCACTCGCAAATACTTTTTTAAACTGGCGGCCAACGCACAGCCGGCCAGACTTGGGAAGAAAATCATCCAATTTCTTAATAAATACGCGCGTTTGTTCTTTTTCGCGCGTCAAGCGGCGTTCGGCCCACAGAGAAAGCGTTAATAAAAAGGAAACATACACAAATAAATCCGGCGTCGGACCATACAACGAACGCGTTAAAAATACATTCAGCGCGGAATATAAGAAGCCGGAACACACGGCAATCGCCGTCAGCAGTGCAAACGTAAAGCGGCCGGAAAGTAAATCAGCCCACCCGCAGCGAACAAAAACGTCTGCACAGAACAAAACATTCATCAGGCCCAGTATAAAAACGCCCACGTCCGAATGTTGGAACGTGAGCGAAAAAAGAAGCAAAACAAATAAGCAGCACGACAAAAAGAAGCGGTACGCAAACGATTTGGACGGTACCGAAAACGCGCTCGGAGCGGAAGAAGACATAACGGTTTGAGCCATATTAGCGCGGGAAAAAGCGGTTCGCGAGCACGCGTTCGCGGCCTTCTTCGGTCCTCATCAAGCGGATTTTAGCGTCGTAACGGCGGGCGTTTTTGGGGTCCAGTTTTTTGGCAACCATATAGTTGGCCGTCGCACTGACGGGGTCTTCCATCGCCAGCATATCACCCATCAATTCATACGTGGGCACATACTGGTTAGCAAGTTCTTTGGAACGTACCAACATGCCCAGGGCCTGATCCGTTTCGCCTTTGCGGAACAGCAAGTCCCCCATATAATAGTAAGCAAGCGCATAGGTAGGTTTAATAGAAACGGCTTCTTCCAAATCCGCATACGCGTTGGAAGGATAGCCCATGCGGATAAACACGCGGGCGCGCTCCAAATAGGCGCGGGCGTCATCCGGGCGAAGGTGGATTAAATAAGATAAATCATCTAATGCAGCGTCATACATCCCCATATCATAATATGCAAGCGCGCGGTTTAAGAACAAAAGGGGTTCGTCATTCCGCAGTTTGAGCGCGCTGTTAAAATCCTGCAAGGCGGCAGTAGTTCGGCCCTGGCGGTAATACGCAATCGCACGGTTCATAAGAGCCGTGAAATACTTGGGGCTGCGGGCAATAGCCTCGCTCAAATACACAGCGGCATCTCCGTTGCGGCCCGTATCCACATACAGCGCACCCAAATTGTTATACGGTTCAGCCACGCCGGGGTTTACTTCAATGGCGCGCAAATAATCCGCCTCGGCATAAGCACGGTTTTTAGCGCGTTCTTTAGCGTCTTTCACGGGCAGACGCTCCCACAATACGCCGCGGTTGATAAGGGCCGCGTAATGGTTGGGGTTTTGCTTAATCAAGCGGGAATAAATTTGAATGGCCTGCGTAAAATTGCCTTTGGAAGCAGCCAGCTGGGCCTGTTTAAAATTTTTCTTTTCCGAGCTGCACGCCGCCAATAATAACACGGCGGCAAACAAACCTAAAACTTTTTTCATTTTTCCTCCCTTTTCCCTTTATGGCTGACAAACAGAGAAATCACCAACATACATCCGCCTACTGTAATAAACGAATCGGCTACATTAAATACGGGCCAAACCCTAAAATCCAAAAAGTCCACTACGTAGCCTAATGTTATTCTATCATAAAGATTGCCCATCGCACCCGCCAAAATAAAAACACAGCCCCATTCCACCAATTTACCGTAGGAGCAAAGTTCTTTCCAGCTTTTAAGCATATAGGCCACAATACCCAGCATCACAAAAATCAGCAAGAGGTTTCCCCCCTGCATCATGCCAAACGCCGCACCCGTATTTTCCACATAGCGTAAATAAAAAAACGGGAAAAGTTTAACGGGTTCGTCCGGCAGCCAGAACAAAGCCGCCACTTTGGTAAGATGATCCAGCAAAAAAATGCCGGCCCCCGCGCCTAATACGACGCGGTATTCTTTCATCCAAGCGGCGGCCTTATTCCAAAAATTACGCACTTACTTTTTCTCCCTCTTCCACCGTCAGGCCTTCTTTGGCAAGCACTTCGGCGCAGCGGGCGCAGATGTCACCGTGTTTAGGGTCGGAGCCGACGTCTTCTTTCCACTGCCAGCAGCGGGCGCATTTTACGCCAGAAGCATGTTCGGCCAACACGGTTAAGGGTTCATCTCCGTCCTGCACGTCCACGGCGGACACGATGGCGATTTCCGGCCACAGCGCTTTGGTTTCTTCCAAGAACGCTTTAGTAACGGCATCGGACGTTTTAAACGTGATTTTGGCTTCCAAGCCCGAACCGATTACGCCTTTTTGGCGAGCGTCTTCCAATGTTTTCTGAACGGTCTCGCGCACGGAGCGGATTTTGTTCCATTTTTCTTCCAGTTTTACGTCCGGGATGAGCGAAGCGTTGCGCGGCATATTGGACAGGAAAATGCTCTGCGGCAAATCGCGCCCCAAGGCGGTTTTGCGCAGCTCCTGCCAGGCCTCTTCGGCGGTGAACGAAAGAACCGGGGCCATTAACTGCAAGAGAGTAACCGCAATTTCGGCCAGTACGGTCTGCGCACTGCGGCGCGCCGGAGAAGAAGCGCCCAGCGTGTACAAACGGTCTTTGGACGCGTCCAACATAAAGGAGGACAAATCTAAAATACAAAAGTCCGTAATGGCGCGCATAGCACGGCGGAAGTTAAATTCGCCGTATCCGGCGTGCACTTCTTGGATAAGTTCGTTCAAGCGGCCCAGCATATAGCGGTCCATTTCCGCCAAGTCTTTACCGGGCACTTTGTGCTGTTCCGGGTCGTAATCGGATAAGTTGCCAAGCGCGTAGCGCACGGTATTGCGCAGTTTGCGGTAGGTGTCAATCGGCCCGCCCAAAATTTCATCGGAAATGCGGACGTCGCCCTGATAGTCGGCAAACGAAACCCACAAGCGCAAAATATCCGCGCCGTATTTATTGATAACGTCTTCGGGGTCTACGCTGTTGCCGAGTGACTTGTGCATCGGGCGGCCTTGTTGGTCGAGCACCATGCCGTGTGTCAAAATGGTTTTGAACGGAGCCGTACCTTCCAGCGTGAACGAAGGGATATAAGAGCTTTGGAACCAGCCGCGGTGCTGGTCGGACCCTTCGGAATACACGTCGGCCGGGAAGGTGATGCCGCGGTCTTTTAACACGGCCGCCCAGGAAACGCCGGAGTCAAGCCATACGTCCAAAATGTCGGTTTCTTTTCTAAATTCATGGCAGCCGCATTCGCAATGATACCCTTCCGGCATGAGTTTTTCCACCGGGTCGGTAAACCAAAAATCGGAACCTTCTTCCATGGCGCGGTTTTTGATAAATTCAAATAATTTATGGTCCACCTGCGGTTTACCGCATTCTTTACAATACAAAATAGTAACGGGCGTACCCCAGAAGCGTTGGCGGGACAAGCACCAGTCCGGGCGAAGCCCAATCATGGAGCGCATACGTTCTGCGCCGCCGGCGGGATAAAACTTGACGTTATCCAAATTCTTCATCAGTTTTTCGCGCAGACCGTCTTTGTCAATGCTCATAAACCACTGTTCCGTTGCGCGGAAAATAATCGGGTTATGACAGCGCCAGCAGTGCGGATAGCTGTGCACGATTTCCTGCTGTTTGATAAGCGCACCCAGCTCGTCCAATTTTTTAACCATTAACGGATTGGCTTCAAACACGTGCATCCCTTCAAAAATGCCGGAATCTTTGGTATAACAGCCTTTTTCGTCTACAGGGCAGAAAGCCTCCAAGCCCCATTGTTTTCCGGCGGCGGCGTCTTCTTCGCCGTGGCCGGGGGCGATATGCACGATACCCACACCCGCATCCATGGTTACAAAATCCGTCCAAATGACCGGGTTTTCTTTATGCGTCAGCGGGTGATAGTATTTCATGCCCACCAAATCAGCACCCGCCACTTTGCCCGCCTGCATGCAATCAAGCCCGGTGTTCTTCAAAAATTCTTCGGCCAGTTTTTCGGCCACAATGTAGTATTCACCCGTTTTGGCATCTTTTAAGATGGCGTAATCTTCCGTATTGGATACAGCGGCCGCGCAGTTGGCGGGAATGGTCCACGGAGTGGTGGTCCAGACGGCCAAGTTGACGGGTTTGGAATAATCCAAATCGCCCAATACTTTTTGGTCCGGGTTTACCAGTTTAAAACGCAGATAAATAGACAGTGACGAAATATCTTTATATTCAGTTTCCGCGTCGGCCAACGCCGTTTCGCAATGGGAACACCAGGTAATGGTTTTTTGGCCTTTGTATACGTAACCTTTTTCAATCAAATCCAAAAACACGCCGATGGTAATGCCTTCGTAACGCGGGGCCATGGTAAGGTAGGGGTTATCCCAGTCGCCCTGCACGCCCAAGCGTTTAAAACCCTGGCGTTGAAGGTCAATAAATTTGGCGGCAAACTCGCGCGCTTTTTTGCGGAAGGCGGGCACGTCCGTAATATGTTTTTTATCTTGTTTTAATTCTTTTAACAAAGCCTGTTCAATGGGCAGGCCATGGCAGTCCCACCCCGGCACGTAAGGGGTGTAGTAACCCGTCATTGCGCGGCTTTTAATAATAATATCCTTAATTGTTTTATCCAAAGCGTGGCCAATGTGAATTTTGCCGTTGGCGTAAGGCGGCCCGTCGTGCAGAACAAAATGTTTGCCGGCTTCGTTCTTTTTAAGCATGGCCTCATAGAGGTTGATGGACTTCCAAAAATCTAAAATTTGGGGTTCTTTTTGCGCCAGTCCCGCGCGCATGGGAAAATCCGTCTTGGGAAGCAAAACGGTATGGGAATACTTATTTTTAGCCATGATACAATTCACTCCGTATAATTAAGGATAATTATATTATAGAAAATTTAGCGGGAGAAACAACGCGCGGAATTATTCTTCCGTTCCGGTTTGTTTATGCAGATAGGCGTGGAGTTTTTCGAGCGTTTCGCGGCTGATGGTATGTTCCATTTTACACGCGTCAATATCGGCCGTTTTGGGGTTAACCCCCAATACCTGCGTCAAAAAACGGCTTAAAATGGCGTGGCGTTTTTTAACGTCTTCGGCGGCGCGGCGGCCTTTGGACGTCAGCTCAATACCGCTGTAGGGTTGGTGTTTTACGTAGCCCGCTTCGGCCAGCGCTTTCATGGCGCCCGTTACGCTGGGAGTTTTAACACCCAGCATATCGCGGATGTCGCTCACGCGGGCGACGCCCTTGTCGTTGGCGCAGAAAGACACGGCTTCCAAATAATCTTCCATATTGGCGGACAGTTTCATAAGTTCCCCGGTAATGCGCAAACGTCGCGCGGTGTGTGTATATGGTAGCATATTTTCCGCCGAAAAAGGCCCCTTGCTTTTCCCGCGGCGGAAATTTATAATAGGGGTACAAGCCGCACAGGAGGAAACATGGACACCAACCAATATATTGCCGATTTTCTGGCCGCACAAACTAAAAAAGACCCCGCCCAAAAAGTATTTCATCAAGCGGTGTTTGAAGTGGTCAGCACGTTAAAACCCGTATTGGACCAAAACCCCGTCTATATAAAAGAAAAGATTTTAGAACGCATTGTAGAGCCGGAACGGACCATTATCTTCCGCGTGCCGTGGCAAGATGATAAAGGCGGCGTACACGTAAACCGAGGGTTCCGCGTACAGTTTAACAGCGCGCTGGGGCCGTACAAAGGCGGTATCCGCTTCCACGAGACGGTAACGCAGGACGCGCTTAAATTTTTAGGCTTTGAACAAACGTTCAAAAACAGTTTGACAACCCTCCCCCTGGGCGGCGGCAAAGGCGGAAGCGATTTTGACACGCGCGGCAAATCCGCCGCCGAGGTAATGCGCTTTTGCCACTCATTTATCAACGAACTGTACCACCATATCGGCTACCACACTGATATCCCGGCAGGGGATTTGGGCTGCGGCGCGCGCGAAATCGGCTATATGTTCGGCCAGTATAAAAAACTGACAAACGATTTTACCGGCGCATTTACCGGCAAAAAACCCAACTGGGGCGGCAGCCTGCTGCGCCCGGAAGCCACGGGTTACGGCGTGGCATACTTTGCGCAAAATATGCTGGCTACGCGAGGGGACTCCCTTCAAGGGAAAACGGCCATTGTTTCCGGTTGCGGAAACGTGGGCATTTACGCCATGGAAAAACTGACCCAGCTGGGCGCGAAAGTGGTCGGATTTATGGATTACGACGGCAGTATTTACGATGAACACGGCGTGGATGAAGAACGCTTGGCTTTTTTGAAAGACTTGGTATTCGTCCGCCGGGGCAGTTTAAAAGAATACGACAAACAATTTAAAGGCGCACACTTCCGTCCCGGCCAAAAAACGTGGAACATCCCGTGCGACGTTGCCTGCCCCACCGCCTGCGAAAACGAACTGCACGAAGCGGACGCAAAAGAACTCCTTAAAAACGGCTGTACCTGCGTATGCGAAGGGTCCAACATGCCCTGCACACCCCAAGCGGTGGCCGCGTTCCAATCCGCCGGGATTTTATACTCCCCCGGCAAAGCCTCCAACGCGGGCGGAGTGGCCGTTTCCGGCCTGGAAATGACCCAAAACAGCATGCGTATTTATTGGACGCGCGAAGAAGTGGACCAATACCTCCGCCGCATTATGAACAGCATCCACCAAAGCTGTTTATCCGCCGCGGACGAATACGGAATGAAAGGCAACTACATGGCGGGAGCCAACATTGCGGGGTTTAAAAAAGTGGCCGACGCGATGTTGGACCAAGGGTTAGTGTAGTACTTTTTGCGTCGGCAAAAAGTACCAAAAAACTCGCACCCTAGGCCGCTAAAACAAAAATTCAAAGGACGGGCGGACAACTCGGCTAAACCAGCCTCAAACAAGTCCGCCCGTTGTCATATTTGAATTTCTGTTTTAGACAACCGGCCAATGGGGTGTATAAAATAAAGAGACCCCCTTCCAATAACAGCTCACCGCATACCCTTTTTTAAGACAAAATATAAGAGCCTTATCCCGTGCCAAAACCCTACGGGATGACCTTTATCAAAAAACGGGCCAACCCCATAAGGGATTGACCCGTTACAATACTTTGAAGTTTACCCGATCCGCACACCCTGCACATTTGTATCCGGCGGTTGCGCCGCCGGAACTATCTGTGGGTGCTTGCGCGAATAAATCTTATTTACAATTACCGCAATTGCACCGTCACCCGTTACATTGCACGCCGTACCAAACGAGTCCATGGCAATATACAGCGCAATCATCAGCCCCAGTTCCGCTTCGCCAAAACCCAGCATGCTTTGCAAAATGCCTAGTGCGGCCATAATCGCACCGCCCGGCACGCCCGGGGCCGCCACCATGGTTACACCCAGCATGCAGATAAACCCGGCAAACTGTGCAAACGACACCGGCTGCCCGCCGATAAACAAAATCGCCAGCGCGCACGCCACAATTTTCATGGTACTGCCGGAAAGGTGAATCGTGGCGCACAACGGCACTACAAAACCGGCGACTTCTTCACGCACGCCGATTTTAACGGCTTGTTTAAGCGTAACCGGAATCGTAGCCGCGGAAGACTGCGTACCCAGTGCGGTTAAATACGCCACTAACATCGTTTTAAGCATAAAAAACGGATTTTTACGCGCCACCATACCGGCCAACACAAACTGAAGCATCAGCATAACCGCCGTAATGGCAAAAATCAGCACGATAATTTTGGCAAACACGCCCAGCACGGCGGCCACCTGTCCGCCGACAGTCATATTCAAAAAAATCCCAAAAATATAATACGGAAGAAGCGGAATAATCACGCGCACGATTACTTTATCCACAATATCGCGGAAGTCCACCATCACGCCTTTTAAACGGTTCCCCTGAATAACGGCCATACCAAGCCCCAGCGTAAATGCCAGTACAAGCGCACTCATTACATCCATAACGGGCGGCATGGCAACGGTGAAATAAGGCTTTAGTTCCGCCGCAGCCGAAAAGGTGTCCAAATGAGCGGAAGGGTCCAATAAAAACGGATACGCAGCCTCCGCCACGCCAAAACTAAAAAAACCCGACGCCAGCGTAAACCCGTACGCCAAGGCGGCGGTAATAAACAGAAGTTTCCCGGCAGAACGGCCGAGTTCGGCAATACCCGGGGCTACCAAACCCACAATCAAAAGCGGGATAATAAACCCCAAAAAATTACCAAAAAGCCCGTTAAACGTCAGCACGCCGCGCACCAGCCACGCGGGGAAAAAGAGCCCGCAGACAATACCCGCCACAATCGCGCAGATAACGCCCGGCAAAAGCCCCCATTTTAATTTAATATGCAACTTCCGTTTTCTTATTTTCATACAATCCTTATTGATAAAAGTTCTTTTTATTATACGAAATTGCCCCTTCCCCGCACAGTAAATGTTATATAATACTTATCATCCGGAGGAACCCTTATATGCGCGGATTTTTTACCTTAAGTTTACTTGTGTGCCTGGCGGCTGACCTATGCGCCTTACACTTTACCCCGCAAAATGCTTTGACCGCCGATACGCAGCTGCCCCAACAATTTACGGTAAATTCATATGTTGCCGCCTATTTGGCGGCCTCCCCCCGCTTAAAAGTGCAAACCAACGCATTAAAAACCGCCCATAATAATTATAAAAACGCATTTACCAACGCGTTTTTACCGTCTTTTTCATTTAGCGCGTCCGCCGACAAAACTTATAACCGCTACGACAGTCTTTCTTCCTGGAACAGCCTCACCCACGCCGATTCCTCCGCCCGCGCCTCCGGCGGTTGGAATTTGTTTAATTCAGGCAAAGACGCACTGGCCTATAAATCCGCCTCGTTAGATTGGCAAATTGAGCAGATTGAGTTTGAAGAAAGCGTACAAAACTTCGTGCTGGAAGCCGTACAAACCTACTACGATTTACTGCTTAGTGAAAAGCTGTTGAAAGTATACGAAGACGATTTAAGCGTGGCGCAAAAGCAGTACGAACAGGATAAAGTCCTTTACGAAAACGGCCTAAAAACCCGGTCGGACTTGCTCTCCAGCGAAACCAACTTCCGCAGCAGCCAGCTGTCTCTTTTTTCCGCTCAAAACGATTATGAAAACGCCCTCAAAAATTTTAATATTGCCCTCAATCTGCCCATAGAACGCGCCGCCAAATTAGACGAAACCATTTCACAGAAACTGCCCGCCCTTCCGTCTTTAGACGCGGACCTGACCACCGCCCTCTCCCACCGTTATGACGCGCGCACCCGCCGCCTGCGCCTGCGCCAAAGCGACGTCAGCCAAACGATTGAGAATTTAAACACGCTGCCCTCCGTATTTGTAGATTTATTTGCTTCCACCGGGCGCGGGCTTAATTCGCATGAATTATGGGAATATAATTACGGCGTATCGGCCGGCATTACGTTTGACATAGGGTTCTTCTACTTAAACAAATACCGCGAACGCCAAAATATCCGCCTCTCCAACGAAAACGCCCACTTGGAGTACGAACAATTTTTGCGCTCCCTGCGCGACGCGGTCGTGGAAGCGCGCAATGCGCTCCTGCTCAAAATGCGCAGTTTGGAAATTTCAAAACTGCGTTTGCAAGCGGCCGAACAAAAATTTGAATCTACCCAAATCAAATACAAAAACGGGCTCATGAGCGCGACGGATTTAACCGTCGCCCGCCAGGAAATGATTTCCGCCCAAGTAAACTTCGCCACGCTGCTTAGCGAACTGACCCTCACCCGTCTGCGCTACAGATACGCATTGGGAGAACAAATTTACGATTATAAGCCGGAGGATTTATGATTAAAAAAATTTTGAAATGGACGCTGATTACCGCCTTAATTATCGGCCTCTTGGCCGGGTTGTGGTTTTACGGGGTAAAACCGTTAATCGCCAAACTGAAAGGAGAAGTAATCAACCCAGAAGATGTGGCAGAAGTAACAAAAGATACGATAAAAATTACTTTCAACGCTTCGGGCGTGGTTACGGCCAAGCAGGACGTAAAAGTAACATCCAAACCCAGCGGCATTTTAAAAGCCGTCTATGTAAAAGAAGGCGAATACGTAAAAAAGGGTCAAAAAGTAGGGCTTATTAAACCCGGCCGCAACGAGTTTGAAGACTATAAACCCATGCCCATTTATACGGAAGCCGCCGGCACCGTGGTAAAGTGCATTGATATGAACAACAGCGAAAAAGACCTTTCGGAGCGGGATTTGTCCCTCCCCCGCCTGGGCACCTTTTTAAACGGCAGTTACGATTCGGCTGACAACGCCACCTGCTTTTTGCGCGTAGTGAATATGGATACGCTGCTCATCCCCGTATACGTTTCCGAACAGCAAGTAATGAAACTAAAAAAAGGCATGCCCGCAACCGTCAAAATTACCGCTTTGGGGGAAGACGCCCCGGAACTGCAAGGCAAAATTTCCCACGTTTCCACGCAAACCGAAAAAAGCGGCAGCCGCTGGAGCGACAGCAAAGGTTTCTTGGTGATTGTAGAACTGCCGCGCGGGGATCAAAACATCCTGCTAGGTGTAAACGCCGCGCTGACGATACCCGTGCAAGAAAAAGAGGACGCGCTTGCGATTCCCGCCAATGCACTGTTTGAAAAAGAAGGAAAAAGCTACGCTTTCAAATTTTTAGGCAAAAACAAATACGAAAAAGTGGAAATTGAAACAGGCCTGTCCAATGACCGTTTGGTGGAAATTATCAGCGGACTAAAAGAAAACGACCAAGTGCTCACCGCGCTTCCATATGGGGAATCATGGTAGTTAAGTGTATAAACCTCGTTAAAATTTATCACGCGGCGGAAGACTTCCGCGCGCTGGACGGTGTGTCGGTTCATGTTAAAAAAGGCGAGTTTGTGTCAATCATGGGCCCCAGCGGATGCGGCAAAAGCACGCTGCTAAACACACTTGGCCTGTTAGATGAGCCCGATCAAGGCGAATACCTGCTCAACAGCGTTCCCACCGCAAAAATGAACGATGCGGTGCGCTCCAAAACCCGCCGGGAAAATATCGGTTTTATTTTTCAGTCGTTTAACTTAATGCCTAAACTTTCGGTAATTGAAAATATCGCGCTGCCCATGCGTTACACCGATATGCCGCGCAAAGATATTCTGCCCCGTGCGCGCGAACTGGCCGTACGCGTGGGGCTTGAAAGTAAAATCAATAATACGCCTTTGCAACTCTCCGGCGGGCAGCGCCAGCGCGTAGCATGCGCCCGCGCGCTTGCTAACCGTCCAGCCATTATTTTAGCGGACGAGCCTACCGGGAACCTGGATTCCAAAGCCAGCCGGGATATTTTAAACCTGCTCCAAGAGCTCAACCAAAGCGGCATGACGATTATTATGGTTACGCATGACCCAAAAATCGCGGAAGAAACACACCGCATTATCCGCATGAAGGATGGTAAAATAATATGAAACTGCCCGATTTAATCGCCACCGGCTGGACGGAAATCATCAGCCACAAAATGCGCAGTTTTTTAAGTTTCTTTGCCATCGCCATCGGGATTGCGACGTTTTTCTACACCTTAAGCGCCCTCAGCCAACGCTACCGCGACATTGACCGCGCCGTTAAAATTTCCGGCAAAGGGCGCCTCGATGTAACAACCGAGCACCCGCTGGACATGACGCAATACGCCACGCTTAAAGAAATGCTGCCGGAACACACGTCTATATCCTTCGCGCCTCCTCCTGTTTACGGGCAACAGTTTACCTACAAAAATAAAACAGTGGGAGGATTTGTTTACACCGGCGTGCTGCCTTCTTGGAAAGACGCTTCTTTCGCCTACCGGTTGGAGGGACGTTTTATCAATTGGAAGGACATTGCCAATAAAAACCGTGTTACCCTGATAACGGTATACCCGCATGAAAAAGAAAAAAGAAATCTCTATGAATATATTGACAATTACGGTAATGAGGAAAAAGCGGAAGAAATAACCAAGTTCACCGCCCAAATTAATTTATTAAACCAGCAAATTATATTTAATAACGAAACATTTACGGTAATTGGCCTGTTACACGCGCCGGAAATAAAAAACGATCCCCGCTTTCCGCAAGACCGTGAATGGTCACCGGTTTTATATATTCCTTATACTACTTTCTACGATATCCAACCCGCTTGGAGAGAGGAATTCTCTACAGAAATCCGCCTCGTTACCGGGAATGAAAGCTCCGTCCGCCAGGCGGCCTCCGCCATCGTCAGTTTTTTACGCTCCCAGTTTGGCATAGACGAAAAACCCCAGCCCAAATTTTTCCACGATGAAGTAAAAAACCGCATTAAAGACGCCCGCGCAGACCTAAATAAAATGTTGTTTTTGGGCCTTATTGCCATGATTGCGGGCGGGATTGGTATTATGAACGTAACCATGGCGGTTATCTTTTCCCGCACCAAAGAAATCGGCATACGGCGTGCGCTGGGCGCCACACGGCGCGATATTTTGGCCCAGTTTTTGGTGGAGGCTATGCTGCTTGGGTTGTGCGGTTCGTTTGCGGGAATGCTTTTAGGCTACGGGGCGGTGCTCCACATGGCGGCGGACGCCCGCCAAATGACGTTTTCCTGGTGGGTGGTGGCATTGTCCGTCTTAATTGCGCTGGTTACCAGCTTTTTATTTGCATTGTACCCGGCGTGGCAGGCTTCCAAACTGCGGCCCGTAGACGCGCTGAAATACGAGTAATCCCCTTGTTTGGTATAATAATTCTATGCAAGTAAAAATTAATATAGACGGCGGTTCGCGCGGCAACCCGGGCCCGGGCGCAGCAGCCTACGTAATTTGCGATTTAAACGGCAAAATCCTTTCGCAGGAAGGGCATTTTATGCCGCACTGCACCAATAACCAGGCCGAATACACCGCACTGAAGCTGGCGCTTATCAAATCGGCCGAACTGGGCGCAAAAGAACTTTTTATCCAGTCGGACTCTTTACTCCTCGTCAAACAATATCTGGGTGAATATAAGATAAAACACCCGGACTTGGCCGCGCGCATGCAAATCATCCGCCGCCTGGCCGCTCCGTTTACCCTACACATAGAACATGTGTTACGCCATTTAAACAAAGCGCCCGACGCGCTGGCCAACAAAGCCATGGACGCTAAACAGTCCCTGGGCTTTAACCCGATTAAACACTTGCCGCAGGACGATGAAATCACCGCGCCCAACGCGCCGGAAAAAGACAGCGCGGTAAACGGCGTGGAAGTAACACCCGTTGTGCGGGAAACTAAAAAAAACGCCGCAAAAAAAGCCCCCGAACAGCCGGACTTGTTTGGCGGGTTTTAAATTTTGCTACAATAAATTTGGACGGCCCAGATAACCGCTCCGGCCCAATTCCGGGCATGGGGAGGAACTTCCGGACTCCACAAGGCAGTGCGCCGCTTGAAAAGGCGGGACGGCGGGGCCATATCACCCCGCTGGACGGAAAGTGCAGCAGAAAATAAACCGCCCGCAAGGGTAAGGGTGAAAAGGTGGGGTAAGAGCCCACCGCGCGTTTGGCAACAAACGCGGCACGGTAAACCCCGCATGGAGCAAGGCCAAACCGGTCCACACGTTGCCCGCGTTCGCGACCAAGTAGGCCGCTTAGAGTAATGGTTATCCCGGCCCGCAAGGGCTGACAGAATCCGGGGTATAGGCCGTCCTCTTGTTTTAACCGCGCTTAACCGCGCGGTTTTTTATTAAGGGCCTAGAAGAGAATAGGTCTTTTGCCCCTGGCACAATGACAGAGAAACTGTTATACTTTGGGAAAGAATCCTGCAAAAGGAGCCGTTTTATGAATAAAAATCATTATTACCGTTACGCCATTGTAAGCGCGCTTTGCTTGTTAACACTGCAAGCCCACGCGCAGAAAAAAGAAGTATTTAAAGTACTTACCTCCAAACAAGGTTTTGCCGCCGGGGCTGTAAAAGAAGTTCAAGTAAACCTTAAAAATGTTTCTATTCCCAAAGGATATGTAGGTACTTCAGCGGCCCAGTTTACCAATAACAGCGGCCTTCTGTTAAATCCGACAGGGAGCAAACACTCTATCGTTCCCTCCGAATTCACTATTTTAGGGTCCGAAAAAGTAGTCCGGCCGGAACAAATCATCCAACCTATAGACGTTACAGTACAGCACATGACCCCGGCGGAACGCGCTATCTGGCGGGGCGTGCGGGAAAAATTTGTTTCTACGGCCTATTACCAACCCCTTGCGCCAGGGCAAGTGGCTTCCTACCTGCGCCACCCGGTTCCGCCGCAAACGCTTGAACACCTTCAAACACAGTACGCAAATGTAGTAACAACCATTCATGAAGTCCAAAAGAAAATTATGCCTACCATTGTTTATGCGTCTCTGCCCGGAGAAGGCAGCCGCCCCACTCCGCTTGAAATTGGTAAAGCAAGCGAAGCTATTTACCCCATTATCAATAGAATCCGCGAACTGCGCACCGCCCTGGAAGACGATATTTATTTAGAAAAACAATTGGAAGCCTGGGAACATGCTTTTGCCGCTTTCAACCCGCTTTTGGCCAGCATTATTATTTCCCCCACCAAAGCAATAGGACGCAAGGATGAACGCGTGCTGAATTCCCGCGAGTTTAACTTGTATAACCCGGACGGAACGGACTATCTGCTCCCCCGGTCGGAAACTTTGCTCGTAGACCCGGATGAACTGGATGAAATGGACTCTTATGCCGCCGTACGCGAAAAAATGAGAAATCCCCCCATAAAAGCCGAAGACGCTGAAAAAGAACGCGCCGCTTTACTGGAACAAATTCCCTCCGGCCTGCGCATCGCGCTTATTAACGACGATATGCTTCCCCGGGTAAATTTTGCGGGCTGGGGCAAAAAAGGCTATTTGGGCCGTGATGCGAAAATAGAAGTATTTTCCGACGGACAGGGATTCATGGAACAAATCCGCAACGGTGCACGCTACGATTTGGTAATTACCGACTTGCTGGTGCCTTACGGCGGAATCGCCATGATGCCGGAACTGCGCGCCAGAGACGAGCGGGCCGCCGTTATCGCCTCCAGTAAATTTGACCGCGGCGAAGAAGACGAAGAAAAGCTGTTTAACCTTGGCTTTGACGGTTACTTATGGTATAACACCAATTTAAATGAAGGAGCTTACGGCTACATCGAATACTTGCGCGCCATGAAAAACTATTTCCACTATAAACAGAAATACAACTGGCAAAGATAAGTGTTAGCCTCTTACTTTTCAACGCCCCAGGGTAACCCCGGGGCGTTTTTATTGGCCCGCGCATCAATAAAAAACCCGCGCCATAAGACGCGGGTGACAATAAATTGCAGTAATATTATTTAGTTTCTGGCGGGGAGCCTTCCGCCTTAACGGGAACCTGCGGAATTTTAAACCAAAAAGTAGCCCCCTGCCCAAGCCCCGCGCTTTCTACGCCGATTTCGCCTCCGTGCGCATTGACGATTTCCTGCGCAATAGACAATCCTAACCCCCACCCTTGCTTTTTAAGGTTGCGGTCGTTGTCGGACTGGTGGAATTTGTCAAAAATTTTGCTCTTTTCCGAATGCAAAATACCAGGGCCGTTGTCGGAAACTTTACACACCACCCAGCCGTCTTCTACAAAAAAACGCGTTTCCACACGGCCGCCCTGCGGGGCAAATTTAATGGCGTTGCCAATTAAATTATTAAGAACCTGCGAAATGCGGAAACGGTCCGCCTCCACTGTAATTTCTACGGGATAAGACGTTTTCTGTAAAAAAATACCCTTTTTCTGCGCATTGACGGACTGAAGCGTTACCACGTCACTCACCAGCGCATTAAAATTAAAGGGTTCCCCCTCCACTTTAAAACGGCCGGATTCTATCATGGAAATGTCCATCAAATCCGCCATTAACATGTTCATATTGTCGGTGGCTTTTAAAATGTTATTAAGGGCGATTTGGTCGTTATTTCCGCCGCCTTGAGGGGAGTCCATCATTAATACGGACGCAAACCCCTGAATGGAGGAAAGCGGCTGACGCAAATCGTGCGCGGCGATAGACATAAACTTGGAGCGGATTTCGTTCAAGCGCGTAAGCTCCTGGTTGGAAAGACGCAATTTATTAACCATCCCTTCCAACATATTTACTTTGCCGGAAAGCTGCATTTGAAGCGACGCGATTTGCTGCTGATAGTTGTGCTCCACCTTCATAATGGTACGATTCATTTTGCGAAGCACGAACTTTTTTGTAATCCAATACGTAAGAAGCGACAGCACCGCCGCCCCCAACAACGCATACGACACCAATATTTGCCATAAACTCATAAAAATTCTCCGTTATTTTACGCGAAAAGGGCCGCCCCAAACACGCTCCAACTCCGCACGCGGCACACCGCCCTCACGCAGTAAAAGCGGCTCCTGCGTTAAATCCGCCACGCTGGACGCGGTGGGGCTTAACGTACCGCCTAAAAAAATATAATCTGCTTTTCCGTCAAACGTGCTCAACACGTCCGCTTCTTCCGTCAGCACCGGCTGGCCGTGTAAATTGGCGCTTGTACTGGCCAAAGGCATATGCATCGCGCGGAGTAACGAAACCAAAAATGCGTTGCCCGGCACACGCAAACCAATACCCGCAAATCCGCGCGCCAAAGGTTGGCCAGCTTTAGTGGGCGGCAAAATCATCGTAAGCCCCCCCGGCCAAAACGCCTGCGCTAACCGCTCCGCCCCCGGCGAAAACTCCGCCGCCGCGCGCGCCTGTTCTAAAGAGCCTGTTAAAATTTGAAGCGGGCTGGAAGCAGGGCGCTCTTTAATTTCATAAATCCGCCGGACGGACGCTTCGCAAAACGCCCCCGTGCCGATACCGTACACCGTATCCGTCGGCACAACGGCCACCGCGCCAGATTCCAGCGCGCGGGCGGCTTCAGCCAAATCGGCAGACGACAGCTGTTTCACATTAAAAATATGCGTCTTGCCCGGCATCGTCTTCCTCCCGTTCCGGCGCGGCCGGACGGTCGATAATCATCACAAATTCACCCTGCACTTTGCTTTTTTTAGAAAGGTCTTCCGCCAAACTTCCTGCCGTTCCGCGCAGCCATTCTTCGTATACCTTGGAAAGTTCCCGCGCTAAAATGACGGGAGTATCCACCCCCAGCGTTTTGGCAATTAACTCCAACATTTTAACCACGCGGTATGGGGATTCGTACAACACAACCGGAACCTCCAACCCATATGCGGAAGCAATCATCTTGGCGGCCTTACCGGGTTTGCGCGGCAAAAAACCCAAAAACGTAAATGCGCCGCCCGTGATTCCCGCCCCCGCCAGCGCACACGCCACCGCACTGGGGCCGGGGAGAGAAGAAACTTTTATCCCGGAAGACACGGCTTCTTTAACCAATTTCCAGCCCGGGTCCGAAATGCACGGGGTGCCACAGTCCGACACTAAAGCACATGTTTTGCCGCTTTTTAACGCTTCCAAACAACGGGCTACGGAACGATCGTCATTTTCGTTATAGCGGTAGGTAGGTTTGGAAATACCAAAATGGGAAAGTAAAATTTGGGTGCGGCGCGTATCTTCGCACAAAACAGCGTCGGCCGTTTTAAGCGTTTCCAGCGCGCGAAGCGTAATATCCTGTAAATTGCCGATAGGCGTGGGAACAATATAAAGCATATATTAAAAGTATATAAAATTAGTACGCCGCCCGAAACGCCGCCACGGCGTACACACATTAAAAAAGGCCCCCGAAGGAGCCTTTATAAAAACAGTTTATAATCTTTCCTGTCCAAAAAGTCCTTCATACCACCGGGTCAGCCGCTGCACGCGGGCCGAACCCTGGGCAGGCATAAACCCTTCCAATAAATTGCTTTTTACCCGCTGGATGCTTTCGGTAATAATAAAATGCGGAAGAGAAGACGCCCCCTTCGCCAACCGGTGGTGATAGCGCGGACCCATTTCGGCCGCCACGGCCAGTACGTCATATGCCTGCAAAAATTCGCGCGCCGTCAAAGGCTTTTGTTTGGCGATCATCGGGCGCATAACGCCGGCAAAGTATTGCTCCAAGCTGGAAATCATTTCATCATTCCAACCCGTTTGTACTTGCACGTGTTTCATCACGCGGGAAAGTTGGGCGCGCAAATCTTTTTGTTCTGCGGGCAAGGCGGCGTATTGTTTATCGAACTCCGCCAACAAATCTGCATACAACGCTTGCGCGTGTTTAAAATCCGCACGGGAAACAGCCATGTCTTCCGGCGGCTGCGCGCCGATACCGCTTTCCAGCCAGTTGCCCCAAGCGTCGGCCAACATGGCGGACAAATACGCTTCCGTCGGTTTTAAAATGGCGGGGATTTTTTCCACAAACACATTTTCCGCCTTTAAAGAAGCCGGAAGAGAAAGCACCATATCTTCCAACGTATTTTTAGCCTCATACATGGGTTTGACGGAAACTGCCGAAAAATGTCGCGCGCCCAGTTTATAATAATTATGCGTAACATTTTTAAGCACCGGTAACCGCTCCGCCGTCAGCCCGATGCGGTTTAAAGCCAGCACATGATTTACCTTTAAAGAATAACTGCCAACCAACGCCCGGCGTTCCACCATCGTCAATGTTTTGGTTGATACGGAAGGGACTTTGAAAATATTTCTAAGCCATTTTTGGGCCTGCGCGGCCGGAGAGCACAACACCAAGAAGAAAAACAAAACGAGTAAAGATCTCATACGCCTCCGATAAACGTGGGATTTATTTTTTATACTATACCGTTTTTTATACCGTCTATCAAGGGTCTTTTGGCCCTAAAAAACCTAGGCCCCCAAAAGCATTTTATCCAACTAATTTTTTTACTGATTTTATATGGATATTTTGTACAATAATAGTTTGTTGCAAATTATTAAAAAAACAGAGGAAAAACGGAAAAGAAATGTCTAAAATTCTGTCCAAAATTAAACTCAACACGTTCGCGATTATCTTATCCATCATCGCGGCCGTGGCCGCGCTGACCTGGATTGTACCCAGCGGCGCATACGACAAAATGGACGTGGACGGACGGCAAGTCGTCGTCGCCGGAACGTACCACGCCGTACCGGCCAACCCGCAAGGTTTGTTTGATGTTTTAAAAGCCCCCGTGCAAGGTTTTGCCAACACGGCCGAAGTAATCGTGTTTCTGCTTGTTATCGGCGGGGTGCTTGCCGTAGTGGAAAAAACGGGAGCCATTACCGCCGGCATTCAGGCGGCCAGCGCATTTTTTCAAAAACGGCCGAACCTGCGTTTTCTGTTTATTCCGCTGGGGGTAATTGTTTTTTCGCTGTGCGGAGCCACTTTTGGCATGTGCGAAGAAGCCCTTATCTTTATCCCTATTTTTATTCCGCTCGCGTTATCGCTGGGGTACGATTCCGCCCTCGGCACCGCTATTCCGTTCATCGGTGCGGGCGTAGGTTTTGCCGCAGCATTCACCAACCCGTTTACGGTGGGTATCGCGCAGGGTATCGCGCAGGTACCGCTGTATTCCGGCATTGGCTACCGTTTTATCGTATGGATTATCTGCACCACGGTTATTATCAGCTGGCTTAGTGTATACGCGCGCAAAATCCGTAAAGACCCGACAAAAAGTTTAACCTACGAGTTTGACATCGAAAAACGCAAAGAACTGAAAATGAATAAGCCGGAAACCCGCATGACAAAACGTCAAAAATGGGTGCTCTTGGCGTTTGGCCTCGGCATGGTGGGGCTTATTATTGGCGTACTCAAACCGCAAATCTGCGCCGCAATCAATAACATGTGGGGCGTAGACTTAATGAAAATGCTCCACCTGGAAGAAACCGGCTGGTATATTACGGAAATTGCGGCCCTGTTCTTGGGCGTGGGTTTTTTATGCGGCTTTTTGGGCAAAATGAGCATGCAGAAATTTAACGACGCGTTTTTTGACGGCGTACGCGGCATGGCCGAAATCGCCATGCTGTTGTGCTTTGCGCAGGCAATCGTTATCATCGCCAACAACGGACATATTTTGGATACTATGCTGGACTGGATGTCCGCCGCCATCAAACACCTGCACCCGGTTTGCGCGTCCTGGGCGGCCATGGTGCTGCAGACCATTATCGACTTTTTCATCCCCTCCGGCTCCGGCAAAGCCGTGCTGACCATGCCTATTTTGGCGCCGCTGGCCGATTTAATCGGCATTACGCGCCAAACCATGGTGCTGGCCTTCCAACTGGGCGGAAGCTGGATGAATATGGTCATCCCGACGGACCCGGTAACCATCGCCGCCATCGGTTTTGCGCGCATCGCGTACCCAAAATGGCTGAAATGGATGCTGCCGCTTTTGATTGTAATGTATTTATTGTCCTTCGCGCTGTTAGTACCGCCGTATTTGATGAAGTGGCAATAAGCCGTTTTTTTGCGTCCCCCCGCATTTATTTTGTTTGAGCCGGGGGGACGCTTTTTGCTTGCAAAAAAGACGTACCAACTTGTACGAGAAAGAGGAAAACAAAAGTAAATGAAAAAAATGCTGTGCAACACCTATTTTTTGGTGTTCTCTATTATGGTGTTCGTGGCCGCGCTGACGTGGATCGTCCCCGCAGGCCAATATAACCGCGTTGAAACCGACGGACGCACCTACGCGGTGGCGGGTTCTTACCACGCCGTAGACAAAACCCCCCAAAACATCGGCGACATTTTGGCCGCCCCGGTGGAAGGCTTCACCCAATGTGCGGAAATCATCGCATTTATTTTAGTGGTCGGCGCGCTGTTTACTATTATTGAACGCACCGGCGCAATCAATACGATGATTAAAAAGGTAAGTTTTTTCTTCGCCAACAAACCCCAATACAAAAAGTGTTTCATCCCCGTATGTATGTTTCTGTTTTCATTATGCGGAGCGCTGTTTGGAATGGAAGAAGAAACACTTATTTTTATCCCTATTTTTATCCCGCTTGCACTGTCGCTGGGATATGACACGGTAGTCGGAATGTCCATTCCGTTTATCGGTGCGTTTACGGGCTTTTCGTCCGCTTTCGTCAATCCGTTTACGGTGGGCATCGCGCAGACCATCGCCCAGCTGCCCATGTATTCCGGCTGGCAGTACCGCCTTTTAGTATGGTTTATTTTTACGTCCGTTGTGGCCGCATTCTTTACCTGGTACGGCGAACGCGTGCGTAAAAACCCTACCAAAAGCCTTACCTACAAAATGGACTTGGAAAAACGCGCCGAACTGAAAATTATCAACGATGTGGAGGTAGACGGCTCTTTCCGTCTTACCCGCGCCCATAAAATGGTTATCGCGTCGTTTATTATCGGAATGATTATTCTGTTTTACGGGGTAATCCGCTACCAATGGTATATGATTGAAATTGCCGCCGTGTTTTTGGGCGTAACCATCGCAAGCGCATACTTTGGCAAGCTGACGCTGGACCAATCCACGGACGCTATTATCGACGGGGCCAAATCCATGATGGGCGTATGCGTATTAATGGCATTGGCACGCTCCATTGTAATCGTAGCGACAAACGGACATATCCTGGATACATTCCTGCACGCCATGACGCAAAGTGTAGGGCACCTGCACCCCATTTTTGCTTCACAGGCAATGTTCGTTATTCAAACGATACTAAACTTTTTTATTGCTTCCGGCTCCGGCCAGGCGGTGCTTACAATGCCGATTATGGTACCATTGGGCGACCTGGTCAACGTATCCCGCCAAACGGTTATTTTGGCCTACCAATTCGGCGAAGGATGGGGCAACCCTATTATCCCCACCGCACCCGTTACCATGGGAGCGCTGGCCTTGGCGGGAATATCGTACCCCATGTGGGTAAAATGGTTCCTGCGGCTGGAGATTATTTTAATTACGCTATCCATGCTGCTGCTTATCCCGGCCTATTATATTTGGTAAAATAGACGTAAGCCCCTTGGCGAGCCCAAGGGGTTTTTTATTAATCCGGAAAAATAACAAATGTTAAGTGAATTGAAAACCGTTTCTTATTTTAGTTGGGCGGACTGGCTTGTGTTTGCAGGCGTGTTGGGCGTTACGTTCGCCGCCGCGCTGTACGGAAATTTGCGCCGCAAAAAAACTCCGCAATCTAACGAAATGGGCGCGCTGGACTACCTGCTGATGGGCCGCCAGCTCACCCTGCCGCTTTTTGTGGCCACATTGGTAGCCACCTGGTATGGCGGAATCTTCGGCGTAAATGAAATTACGTTTAATTACGGCATTTACAATTTTGTCACCCAAGGCGTATTTTGGTACGCGGCATATTTGATTTTTGCGTTTTTCATCGCCGAACGCGTTGCCCGGTTCAGTTCCGTTACGCTGCCCGATTTAACGGGACAAATGTTCGGCCCAAAATCCGCTAAAGTGGCCGCAGCGTTTACTTTTTTCTACATCACGCCAGTAGCGTATGTACTCAGCCTGGGAATGTTTTTACACATGGTATTTGGCGTTTCCATTTTAAGCGGCATGATTTACGGTACGCTGTTTACATGTTTATACACCGCATGGGGCGGGTTTCGCTCCGTTGTGTTTTCGGACTTGGTACAATTTTTTGTTATGTGCGGGGCGGTGCTTTTGGTGGTTCTGTTTTCCCTGCATGCGTTTGGCGGACTGGCCTTTTTAAAAGCGAATCTGCCCGCAAGCCACTTTACCGTAACGGGCGGAAACTCGTGGGCTAATACGCTGATTTGGGGCTTTATCGCTCTTTCCGCACTCATTGACCCCAGTTTTTACCAACGCTGTTTTGCCGCCAAAAGCCCGGCCGTGGTAAAAAAAGGAGTATTGATATCCACGTTTGTTTGGTTCTGCTTTGATTTATGCACTACGGCCGGCTCCCTATACGCGCGGGCGGTACTCCCCCACGCCGAACCGGGACAAGCGTACTTTTTCTATTCCGTTCAATTATTACCTGCCGGGCTGAGAGGTTTTTTTGTGGCCGGAGTACTGGCGATTATTCTTTCCACGCTAAATTCGTTTTTATTTATTTCTTCCAACACGTTAAGTTTCGATTTCCTGCGCAAACGGTTTAAAAACGTGGTTTTATCCAACCGTATTTCTATTTTTATCGTAGGAGCCCTGGCTATTGCGCTGGCACAGCTGTTCCACGGCAGTTTTAAAGAAATTTGGCTGGTGTTGGGCTCGTATTTTTCCGCCTGTCTGTTGGTGCCTATTTTGGCCGGATATATGTGGCCCGGCCGCATCAGCGACCGCTTGTTTGTCCGCTCGTCCCTCATCAGCGCGTCCGTAATGACCGCCTGGCGTTTTATACCCAAGCATGAAATGCTGGAAGCGTTGGACCCGTTTTATACGGGCGTAGCCGCAAGCCTGATTATTTTAATTTTATTCCGGGAAAAACATGACTCTATTCGCTCACACATTATTGATAGGTAACGGAGAAACGCTCCCCTCCGCATTTTTACACCCTTTGGCCGCGCAGGCGGATTTTGTACTGGCGGCCGACGGCGGGGCAGACCGCGCCCTTACCGCCGGGGTAACGCCGGACGCGGTAATCGGCGATTTGGATTCCGTTTCCCCCGCCGCCCGGAAGCAACTAGGCGAAAAAAAATTAATCTTCATTAACAACCAAAACAATACGGATTTGGAAAAAGCCCTGGACTATTTAGTACAAAACCACTGCCAACAATGTACCATTTGCGGTTTTGCCGGCGGCCGGTTGGATTTTACGCTCGGTAACTTTTTATCCGTCTATCCGTACGTAAAAAAAATGGAAATTTGTTTTGCGGGGCCGGGGTGGAAAATTTATCCGCTGGCACAAACGCGGGATTTCGCGTGCCGCCCAAGTGCGCGCGTAAGCCTCATCCCGTTAAAAACATGCACCGGGGTAACGCTGGAGGGCTTAAAATACCCGCTAAACGAAGCGCGGCTTTCCTGGATGCACGCCGGGCGGAGCTTAAGCAATCAAACGACGGGAAACCGCTTTAAAATTGCGCTTAAAACCGGCTATATGCTTGTGTACGCGGAAGAATAATCAGTCCGGCTCATAAGTTGCCGCACTGGCGGCTCCCCCCGATATGATAAAATATAGATATGAATTCACCTTTTCACATTTTAGCTAAAGATACCCGTTCCAAAGCCCGCACCGGCGTGCTGTACACCAAGCACGGCGCGGTGCAAACCCCGGTGTTTATGCCGGTAGCCACGCAAGCCTGCGTAAAAGCGCTCACCGATGAAGATTTAAAAAACGCCGGCGCCACCTGCTTGCTTTCCAACACCTACCATCTGTATTTACGCCCGACCACTAAAATTTTACAGCAAATGGGCGGACTGCATAAATTTATGAATTGGGACGGCAGTATTTTAACCGACTCCGGCGGGTTCCAGGTTTATAGCCTGTCCAAATTCCGCAAAATTAAAGAAGAAGGCGTTACTTTTCAGTCCCACCACGACGGCAGCAAACATCTGTTCACACCGGAAAATGTCATCCAGTTTGAAAGTGAAATCGGCTCCGACATTTGGACCATGCTGGACGTTTGCATCCATGCCAAAGACCCTTCCAAGCACGATGCGCGCGAAGCCTTAAACATCACCAAACGCTGGGCGGAGCGCGCTGCCCGTGCTTACCAAAACACCGTGCCCGAACAGCACATCACCCAAAACGCAGACGGTTCATTTAGCGTAGGCAACTCTCTTTTATTTGGAATTATTCAAGGGGCCATTTTCCCGGATTTACGCAAAGAAGCCGCCCTTCACATGGCGTCGCTTCCTACACACGGCTACTGTATCGGCGGGCTTTCTTTGGGCGAAACATTGGAACAGATGAACGAATCCGTCTTGGCGGTAACCGAAAATCTGCCGGAAAACAAACCGCGCTATTTTATGGGGCTTGGTACGCCGGTGGAAATTTTAAATTCCATTGAACGCGGCGTAGATATGTTCGACTGTGTATGGCCCACCCGCGTGGCGCGCAACGGCATGGCTATGACCAGCGGCGGACGCGTAAACATTAAAAATGCCGAATACCGCACGCAGGATATTCCGCTCGACCCCGAGTGCGACTGCTACACCTGCCGCCGCTATTCCCGCGCGTATTTGTGCCACTTGTACCGCTCGGCGGAGCTCACCAGCCACCGCTTGATGAGCATACACAACATCCGCTTTTTAATCCGCCTAATGGAACGCGCAAGAGAAGCCATTAAAAACGGTACGTTTTTGGAATTTAAGGACGAAGTCATCCGCAAATACCAAAACTTTAAATAATAACAGCAACACATCAAAAACCCCGGGGAAACCCGGGGTTTTGTTTATAATTCCCAAAATTCACCGCCGCCGCGAAAGCCGACGCCCTCTATCAGATGTTTCCCTACCGTCCTACAAACGGCGATCCCTTTTTCGTTTGGCGACCAACAATATACTTTCCCTTGCAGTAACTTGACATTAACACCGGCAGATTTACGGTAAATCCCGCTGGCGATAATATAATACCCCGGTTGTTTTGTATGTTTCAAAGAAAACCGCCCGTCCACCCATTCGTTGGGTCCGTCCCACTGGAAATCTTTTACCATAGCAGGCCGCGCTATATCCAAATTGTCCAAGGACGAAGGATAAACGCCGTTTGCCAAATAATAGATTTCCGCCGCGTCCCGAATGCTTTTTACTAAAACAATCGCTTGAACGGCGCGGGATTTTTCCACCGCTTTTTGATATTGCGGAAGCGCAACGGCCGCCAAAATACCGATAATTAACACAACAACCAATAACTCTATAAGCGTAAAACCTTTCATATAAATTCCCCCATTTTTAAAAAGTCATCCTGACGGAAAATGCCGAAACCCTGCGCTCCGCCAAACACCTCGGCAGGACCGCTTTTTAGCAGTAATAATTCCCATGTTATCAAAAAAAAAAAACGAATCAACCCCTCTGCATAAAGACAAAAAAATCCCGGCCTTTATCAAAGCCGGGATAAAATAAAATTTAACAACCCTTTTAAGCAACAGCCGCTGGGGCGTCTTCTTTCTTTTTAGGAGTATATTTGGGTAACAGCGTAAACAAGGCAAATGCCCCCAGCATTTGAAGCGTAAAACAAAGCGAAATAAATACGTATTTATAAACGGTCATCGCTTCTACAGACGGAGTGGGGCTCGCCAAATAATAAAACTGCCCAAGAACGCGCACCAAAGGCGCAAACATAAAATCCGCACTGGTCAGCAGCGCCAAAACGCCCTGAAGCACCGTTAATACGCACGCATACCGCTCATGCGTTAAAATAAACACTGCCTGGGACGCATACAGCACAAAAAAACCCGCGTGCAGGCGCAGCAAAATCCCGCCGGACGAAATATCCCGCCACAGCAAGAATGCATTGGCAAACGTACCCAGCAGGCAAAAGAAAAAAATTACTTTTACCCATACGTTTAAGCCAAAAAAACGCTTAATTATTGTGTTCATAATTACCGGTTCAGCGTCAGCGCGTTTTTGCGCGCACGGACGTCCAACGCCAGCGCGATAAGGCCGTCCAAAATTTGCCCGTAATCTTCGCCAGAGGCCTCAAACAACTGCGGAAACAGGCTTGTATCACTCATACCGGGCAGGGTGTTGATTTCGGAAAACCAATACCGCCCCGCCTGATCCATTAAAAAATCTACCCGTGCCAAACCGCTTCCACGCAGCGCGCGAAAAATGGTTTCCGCATCGGCGCGCATACAAACCTGCGCGTCTTGCGAAATTGCGGCGGGAACCTGGGTTTCACACCCGCCGGCAACAACGTATTTGGCATTATAATCAAAAAATTCGCCTGCCATGGTGCGCAGTTCGCCGCATAAAGAGGATTTTACTTTCTCCCCCTCTCCATATAAGGCGCAGAAAATTTCCCGCGCATGGTCGACGCCTTTTTCAATCATTACATCTTCGTCAAACTGGAGTGCAAACGATACCGCTTCATGCAGCTCGCTTACGGTTTTTACTTTACGCACACCGACGGAAGAACCCAAGCGGACAGGCTTTACAAAAACAGGCAGGCCCACTTCTTCCGCCCAGTTTTCAAGGGCCGTTTTATCATACGCTTCCCCGCGGGAAACGGTTACGTAAGGCAGTACTTCCACTCCCGCCTGTTCGGCCAGCAGTTTCGAAATTTCCTTATCCATGCCCATGGCCGAGGCTGCTACGCCGCAGCCCACATAAGCCGCACCCAGCGTTTCAAACAAGCCCTGCATGGTGCCGTCTTCACAATTCGTACCATGCAAAACCGGAAAAAATACATCCGCTTTAATGGACAGAGATCCGTCCAACGCAGTCACATTCGCATCCGCACGGAGCACGGGCGTAACGGCCACGTCCTGCGCGGTTTTAAAACTACATTCTTTTTGTAAAAACCAATAACCTTGCTTATCAATAAAAACGGGATAAATTTGATATTCCGGCTTATTTTGAAGCATGCGGCACACCGTCTGCGCGCTGTGCACGGAAACTTCGTGTTCGGTGGATTTACCGCCATATAATACAACTACATTTAAACGGGACATATTTCTTCCTTGTGTTAAACAGGCCTGACGCACGCATCAGGCCTGGAATAATCGGTTTTTATTTATCTTCCCGGAAAATAGACCACTTCATGCGTCCGATAAAACTATCCGTTTTCTCCAAGAAGTCTTCTCCGTCAAACAACTGTTCGTGTTGGGGCACCGGGTCCGCCACTTTGATTTCGGGCAAATCGGCCTCGGTAACTACGGAGGATTTCGCCTTGGCATTCATTTCCACAGGCATTTCAGAAAGAGGAATTTGTTCTTCGCCGGCGGACTTGGCTTGCGGCAGAGCTTTTTGTTCCGCACGGGCGGAAGGCAACAGCGGCTGCGGCGCGCTAGGTGCGGCCGGAGCGGGTGCGGCGGGTTTATTAGCCGCCGCTTTGCGGAGCGTTTCCGCCTTGTCGGCGCGTTCTTTTTCCTGTACCAAACGGGCGGCCAACAACGCTGCGCTTTGGTTGCGCAGTTGTTGGTTCTCCTTCGCCAGTTCGCGTTTTTCCACGGACAACGTATCGGCTTGGGTTTGCAAGGCTTGCGCACGTTGGGCCAACGCTTCTTTTTCGCGGCTTAAATCTTCGGCGCGGGCTTCTAAAGCGGATTTTTCTTTTTCCAGTTCTTCGGCGCGGGAAGAAAGCGCCGCTTTTTCGCGCATTAAATCGTCAGCGGTGCGGGTAGCCGCCAGCAAATTTTGGGCCAAGGTTTCCTTGTCTCCGCTTAATTGGCGAGCTTGTTCTTCAAACGCCTGTTTTTCACGGGAGAGTTCTTCCGTACGGGCGGAAAGAGCCTCTCTTTCTTGGGCCAACATTTCCGTCTGGCGGGAGAGTTCTTCCCCGCGCGCGGCCAGTGCGGCTTTTTCCTGCGCCAATTCTTCAGCACGGGAAGAAATCGCAGCTTTCTCACGCGTTAATTCTTCCGCCGTTTGACGGGCCGCTTGTAAATCTTGGGATAACGCATCTTTTTCCACCAGTAACGCGCGGGTCTGTTCTTCCGCCGCGCCTTTTTCGCGCGTTAATTCTTCGGTGCGGGCAAAAAGGCCGGCTTTTTCCTGCGTTAATGTTTCAGCCTGACGGGAAAGTTCGTCTGCACGGGTGGAAAACGCTTCTTTTTCCATTTCTACCGCTTGGACGCGGGCATCCAACTGTTCGTTGGAGCGGAGCAATTTCTCTTTTTCGCCCTGCAAGCGTACGTTATGCTGGGTAAGTTCTTCATTCTGGCGGCCCAATACGGCGATTTTTTGTTTCAATTCTTCAATTACCGCATCATTGGCGTTGATTTTTTCCACCAGTTCTTTAAAATTCTTTTCAAGCAGTTCTTTTTCCTGCCGGACGGCTTCCAATTCCTGGCGGGCGGCTTCAAACTGGACGGAAAGCTCGTCGCGCTGGGTTTGAAGAGACTGCAGTTTTTCCGTAAACGCGATTAACTGTTCCTGCGCGCCGCGGCTGTGATCCGCTTCCAAGGCGGTCATTTGCTCTTTAAGGGCCTGAAGTTCGGCTTCTTTGGCTTCCAACTGTTTAAGGGCGGCCTCTTTTTCCTGCGCCGCTTTGTGAAGTTTCACGTTTTCAGCACGCAAGGACTCAATTTCTTCCACCTGTTTCATGCACGTGTCGGAAATTTCCTGCAGCTGCGTTTCCAGGCTGTCCACTTTCTGCTGGTATTCCTGCCGGATAGAAATAATACGGCCTTCAAAATCAAACGATTTAAAGCGTTCTTCGGCTTCGGTCAGCTGGTCGCGCAGCGACAAAATTTCTTTGGCTTGTTCGGCAGATTTTTTAAGCGCTTCCATTTTTTCCGCCTGCACTTTTTTAATTTCCCGGTCGAGCGCGCTGTTAACGGCTTTCAACTGGGAAGCCTTTTGGTGCAAGCTGGAAATAATGCGTTCTTTTTCTTCGCGTTCCTGGCGGGCTTTTTCTTCCTGCGCGGCGCGGTAATTTTCCGGTTGGTAATGGTAAATGGCCGTATGAGGCGCTTCCTGCGTGGGGAGTTGGTCAAAACCGCGCTGTACGTCCGGCTCCGGATACGAAACGGAATGCGCCTGGCGCACGCGGGACAAATTTTCCACGCTGGCTTTTAAATTAGCGATTGTACGGGAAATATGTTCCAAAAAAGCGTCGCGGTCTTTTTGGCGTTCCATAGCCTCGCGCGTACGGGCGAGCTCGGAAAGAATCATTTGGTTTTGGCTGGCGGAGGCTTCAAAACGCTCTTCCAATTCCTGGATTTTTTGTTCCAGTTTTTCAAACGTGCGTTCGTATTGGGAAGATTTGGAAGGAATCACCCGGTTGCCAAGCGTGTCCGCGCTTAACGGCGCAACGGAAGAAGAGAAAGACTGCTCTTTAAATTTTTCTAAAAACTGGGCGATATCCCCATGGGATTCAAATTGATTATTGTCTAAAGACATCGTAGGCTCTCCGCGCAAAAATACTTACATTAAATTTAACCACAATAGAACGCGCGTGTCAACCCTATTTTAAGACGGAGAAACCCTTTCTTTTTACACGCGCTTCCAGCCCTTGTTCTGCACGCGTCCGCGCACCGCGCCGACCAAGTAGAAAGAGCCCGTGCAAAGCGTTTTGCCGTGTGCAAAAGCCAGCGCCAGCGCTTTTTTCCAATCCGGCTCAAAAACAATACGCGCATTTTTGGGCAGAGCATCGCGGATTTCTTCTTCCTCCGCCCCGCGCGGAGAAGGCGGAACGGTTACGATAACCGTTTTAAAATACGGGCGCAACAGAGAAAGCATTTTTTTATAATCTTTGTCTTTCATAAACCCGCACAGGAGCGCGGCGTCTTCGGAAAAGGGTGTTTTACGCCAAAAATCCATTAAAAGTTCCACGGCCTGCGGGTTGTGGGCGCCGTCTAAAATAAGCGTATTTTTTTCGTGTTCAAAAATTTCAAAACGGCCCGGAAGTTCTACTTGTTCAAACGCTTTTTTCAGCGCACGCGCGGGAAGCCCCAAAGCCTTGGCTGCGTGATAAACTACGCACGCGTTGAGCGTTTGACGCGCCCCCAAAGCATGCAGAGGCCACTCTTCGCCGTCCGGCGCGCGCAGAAGAGTACGGCCCGTTTTAAAATCAAGGAAAGATTCCCAAAACGGTTCCCCAAGCCCCACAAACGTCAGCGGCGCATTTTTAGCTTTGGCGGTTTTGGCGATAATTTCCCGCACGGTGGGATTTACGGTACCGCTGATAACGGGAACGCCGGGCTTGATAATACCCGCTTTCTCGCGCGCAATTTGCGCCAAGCTGGAGCCTAAATACTGCGTATGATCCAGCCCGATAGCGGTAATAACGCTTAATGCGGCGGTGCAAACATTGGTGGGGTCTTTGCGTCCGCCAAGGCCCGTTTCCAGTACGGCATAATCCACTTTTTTACGCGCAAAATAAACAAGCGCGGCGGCGGTTAACACTTCAAAAAAATTAAGTTCGTCTTCTTCCTCTTGAAACACGTCCACTACAGCCTGAGAAAAAGAAGGTTTGGAAATGGGCTTGCCGTTTATTTGAATACGCTCCACCGGGCTAACCAAATGGGGCGAAACAAAAAGCCCTGTTTCATATCCGGCGGACTCCAGCGTTTTGGCAATGAGCGTGGAAACGGAACCTTTGCCGTTGGTACCTGCCACATGAACGATTTTGAATTTTTCCTGCGGGTTTCCTAAACGGCCGAGCAGACGCGCAAAGCCCTCCGGCCCTGCGCCGTAATCCACGCCCGTACGTTTTAGAATGTAGTTAAATACAATGTCGAAACTCATTTTTCCGGGTTATAGCGTTTAATGTCCGCCCCCAGGGACGTAAGTTTCTCTTCCAGGTTTTCGTATCCGCGGTCGATGTGATAAATGCGCTCCACTTCCGTTTCGCCTTTGGCGCACAGCCCGGCGATAACAAGCGCCATGCCCCCGCGCAAGTCGGACGCTTGCACGTGCGCGGCGGAAAGTTCTTTCACGCCCGTAATGCGCGCGACGCTTTTTTCCGTTACTATTTCCGCCCCCATGCGCACAAGTTCGGGCGCGTGCATAAAGCGGTTTTCAAAAATATCTTCGTCCACCTCGGCGGTGCCGGAGCAAAGTGTCATCAGTGTCATCCACGGAGCCTGCAAATCGGTGGCAAAACCGGGGTATGGCGCAGTACGTACGCGGATGGGTTTTATATCCCCGTCGTAAGAGTGCACGCGTACGGAATCGTTCGTAACAGTTAAGGTAAAGCCGGCTTCTTGTAAATCTTCCAATAAAATAGAGTTATGTTCCGGCACGCACCCGGTAACGGTTACGTCCCCGCGCGTAGCGGCGGCGGCCAGCATATAGGAACCGCTTTCAATGCGGTCTGCCACCACTTCGTGCTCCGCCCCGTGAAGCGTTTTTTTGCCGTAAATAACCAAGCGGCCTTTGTCGTCGGCGGAAATATCCGCGCCCATTTTGTTTAAAAAGTCGATTACGTCGTCGATTTCCGGCTCTTTGGCCACGTTTTCAAGGACGGTTTCCCCCTCAATCAGGCACGCGCACATGAGTAAATTCTGCGTCGCTCCCACGCTGGGAAAGCGCAGCACAATTTTGCCCGGCACCAGTTCCTGCGCGCGTAAAATGACGTTGCCTGCCTTGGTTTCGCACGTTGCTCCCAGTTTTTCGAACCCTTTTAAATGAATGTCCACCGGGCGCACGCCAATGGCGCATCCGCCGGGGAGCGGAATTTCCGCCTCCAAAAAGCGCGCCAACAGCGGCCCGGCCACCCAAAAACTGGCACGCATTTGCTTAACAAGTTCATACGGCAGACTGTTTTTTAATTGTCCGTCGGCCGAAATAGTGACGGTTCCGTTTTCGTACGTTACTTTTTTGCCCAGATATTCCAACATTTTAAGCGTGGTGCGTACGTCGCGCAAGTCGGGCACGCGGTGCAAAACACACGGTTCATCCGTTAAGAGGGTAGCCACCAAAATAGGTAAAGCGGCGTTTTTGCTGCCGCTAGCGCGGACGGAGCCGCTCAATTTTTTTCCGCCGCGAATGATAAATCTGTCCATAACAACTCCTAGAAAAAATTAAATTTTTTGGGCAAGAACAAACCGCTCTATTCCCACTATATCTTTTTTTACTTCGGCGTTCCAGCCGATTTCGGCCAGCCCCCGCGCCACCGCACCGGCCTGCCCTTTGCAAAGCTCCAGCGCAAGCCAGCCGCCGGGGTTTAAATAATCGGCCGCCAGCGAACAGAGAGGGCGCACAATATCCAACCCGTCCGCACCGCCGTCCAGCGCAAGGCGCGGCTCGTGCAGAACTTCTTGCGTCAGCGTGTCTACTATTTCTGACGGGATATACGGCGGGTTGGAAATAATCAAATCAAACGTATCCTGTACGTTTTCCCACACGTCTGACTGTAAAAATTGAATACGGTCTTCCAACCGCAGCCGCTTGGCATTTTCCTGCGCCACCAAAAGCGCTTTTTCCGAAATATCCACAGCCGTTACAGCCGCTTTTGAAAAGCGGTCCGCCAGCGCAAGAGCAATACACCCGCTGCCCGTGCACATATCCAAAAAACGGTACGCGCCGCGCCGTTCGTAACGCGCACTGACAAGGTCAACCAGTTCTTCCGTTTCCGGCCGGGGCGTAAGCACGTCCGGCGTTACGTGAATATCAAGCCCGCAGAACGGCTGAAAACCCACAATATGAGAAAGCGGTTCACCTGCAGCTTTGCGCACAAGCATTTTTTCGTACGCGATGGTTTGCTCCGGCGTAATACGTTCCGCGCGGTTAACCAGCAAATGCGTACGCGTAACGCCGAGCACACAGGCCAAAAGCCATTCGGCGTTAGCTTGCGGTTCATCCGAACCGGCATCTGCCAGACGGGCGGCGGCTTGCTCCAATATTTCTTCCAGGGTGGGTTGCATAGATATAAAATCCTTTAAAAACGCCGGACGCGCAGCTGCCTGCCGCCCGGCGAAAAGATAAAAACCAAACGCTTATCAGATTTGCAGATTTTTAAGTTTCTGCTCCACACGGTACGCACGCAAATCTTCCAGCATCGGTTCAATCGCGCCTTGCATAATTTCCATTAAGTTGTGGTACGATTTATCGGTGCGGTGATCGGTTACGCGGCTTTGCGGGAAGTTATAGGTGCGGATTTTTTCCGAACGGTCCCCCGTGCCCACCTGCGCTTTACGTTCGTCGTAAATTTCTTTATTACGCTTGTCTTCTTCAATCTGGTACAGTTTGGCGCGCAGCATAGCCATAGCTTTTTCGCGGTTTTTGCCTTGGTGGCGTTCTTCGCGGCAGGAAACGACGATGCCCGTCGGTTTATGGATAATGCGTACGGCTGTTTCCACTTTGTTTACGTTCTGTC
>JAAGKN010000319.1_pt1 | contig 57785 bp, 47 predicted proteins | sample 6206371 | NCBI WGS metagenome assembly JAAGKN01 (sample SAMN11533720, study PRJNA540317) | gut metagenome | isolation source: fecal pellets from male and female animal of same cohort | host: Peromyscus leucopus | place: USA:CA | collected 2017 | reverse complement strand
TGGTTGTTGTTGGCCATCTTACCCTTTGAGAACTGTTTGCTGAAGGTACAGTTCACCACATCAGTGGTGGCTGTCTTGAATGTAGCGTCCTTGTCGCCCCAAACTCTGACGGTCTGGTTGCTCGTGCGGTTGCTGTAACGTATCCAATACGAGCCGGCATCGACGATATTGTAGAAAGTGCTGTTCGAGAACGAGATATGCTTGATTGCCACACCTGCCTTCTCAAAATTAATAAAAGGTTTGCCTGCCTTGTTGTTCTGTTGGATAATGCAGTTGGTTATTGTGAGATACCACCATGCGCATTTCGTCTCATTGTCGTACACGATGGCAGAGGGCAGGTCCTTCACCCGTCACCACATAGCCCACAGCACCGTTCACCAACGGCCATTTGATGGTGGCGCTGGTGACAGAGGCATCAACGATAAAAGAAATACTGTCTGCGTTAGGGTTTTCCAACTGTGCGTTGCTCACCCCTACATCGAAACCACTTGGCGATTAGTAGCAGTCAGCGCAGGCGCAGAGGGACAGGCAAATTACCCCACTAAAAATGCTGACAACAAGCCATGTTTTTCTTTGAAGAAATTCAATTTGAACATAGTAATTGTTTTGAAATTGGTTAGTTAATTGATTGGTTAATCTGTTAATTAATTCTGTTCGTTAGTCTGATATGAGTTAGGCGAGGTTAGCCGCCTGAGAATTTGGAGATCAGCAATAATTGTTCGACTTTATAGTGCGAATATACAAAGAATTGCAAACCGTATCCGCTATGTTCACTGGTCACAAAGTTATATAAATTTTCTTTACAGCAGATATTATTTTGCAAAAAATCCCAATATTTTATAAAAAAACAACTATTTTGTGAGACGTAAAGTTCGGCAGATACCCGTTTTATGTTGTGATTTTATTTTTTGCCTCCAAACCGCTAAGCCACAGACAAGGAAAGTCAGCGAAACGAATAGTAACGAATCACAATACGAATGGTAACGTTTTGTATGGCAAACCATAACGATTTGCAATGCGATTCGTTACCATTCATTTTCCCCAAGAATCCACTCTGTCGGCTGGACAGTAGCACTGTCATTAAGCTTTCGTTACACAACATACAGCACAGCATACATTGCACACAAAAATGCACCATCTTGCGGTACTTCGCTTCCGCTGAACAGGCACTCACCGCGCGGCGCTATGTTAAAAAAACACAACACAACAGGAATAAAATGACAAAATCTTGCTCTTCTTGGGATTTATTATTATTTTTGCATGACATTAAAACAAGCAGCTTATGATGAAATACATATACTCCATTCTCTTCGCTTTAACCATGTCTGTCGTTGTGCCTGAGTGCGCAATGGCTAATGTGGAAATCATCGAGCAGGAACAGCAACCGGTTGTCTCCGTAACGAACGAGTCAACTATTCATGTTGCCAATGCCAACGGACAGATGCTGTATGTGTATAATGTGGCAGGTGTACGCGTGAAAAGTTTTGTTGTCGACGGACATGACCGCCACTATGATCTCAACCTCCCTAAAGGTTGCTATATAATAAAGGTAGGAAAGACAGTCAGAAAAATCTCCATAAAATAAACCGCAAAAAACTTTTGTTTTGCATTTCCGGCAGGGAACCGAAATGTGTATCCCTGCTTGTGGCGAGAAGTTTCACCTTGACAGATGGAACAATCAAGAAAAGAATTCGAGCAGATAGTTGGCCAATACGGTGAAAAACTGTATTGGCAAATTCGTCGTATGGTCCTAAACCATGATGACGCCAACGACGTTCTTCAAAACACATTCATAAAAGCCTGGAACGGACTGCCACAATTTGAAGGAAGGTCAAGCCTTTCTTCATGGCTGTATAGGATTGCAATCAATGAAGCACTTGAGTTTCTGAGAAAAAAGAAACAGTTTTATTCACTCTCAGATGAGGGCAGCGAAGAATGCTCCATAGCATCAAGGCTCATGGCTGACGAATATTTTGACGGTGACGAGACTGCCGCAAGGCTACAGCAAGCAATAGGAGAACTGCCGCACATGCAGAAACTTGTGTTCCAGCTTAAATATTTTGAAAACAAGAAATATTCAGAGATAAGCGAGATTCTCGGCAAGTCGGAGGGAGCACTTAAAGCCAGCTATCACATTGCAGTAAAGAAAATCTCAGCATTTTTCGAACAGTACGATTAAACCTTTTTCAGCTTTTGTCATCTTATCCTTAAAAGAAAAACTGTCAAAACATGTACATTATGAACGACAAGGGTATTAACATAAAGGAGCATTTCAAAGTCCCGGAAGGATACTTTGAGAATCTGTCTTCGTCAATAATGGCAAAGATTCCGGAGCAGAGTGGAGAGCCATTGCAAGTCACAAAGCGACCTATCGCAGTGTCAAAAACGAAGTCTCGTCTCCCATATTATGCTGCTTCCATCGCAGCCTCGCTGCTTATTGTCGTTGTCGCTGTGACAATGCACAAGGATTCACAGTACGACAAGCATCTGGCAGAGGCTGAGATTGGGAAATCTGCAGAGCAATATGCTTACACTGTTGACGAGGCTGCCGACTATGTAATGTTTGACAGCCAGGACATCCACGACATGCTGACAGAGTAAACACCACTCTAAACATACATTTCAAAAAGCAACCATACATGAACAGATTCATTCATCTTATACTGTTACTCTCTTTGACAATGGCAACAGCCATGGCTAATTGCCAGAAATTCGACAAAGAGTCGTACAGAAAGGAACACCGCCAATTTGTCACCCGTGAGGCAAAGCTGACGCAAGAAGAGGCGAAGAAATTCTTTGTCATATATGACGAGATGCGCGCAAAAGAGCGCGAACTCTTCAAACAAAGCCACAAACAGAAAAGACATCGCCCGACAACCGAAAGCGAATGTCGCAAGGCTATCATAGAAGGCGACAAACTTGACATCCAAAGAAAGCAGCTGCAGCAGAAATACCATTTGCGCATGCTCAAGGATTTGCCTGCTACAAAAGTCATGGAAGCATTACATCAGTCTGACAAATTTGACAAAATAAAGTTCAGGCAGATGAACAGGGAACGCAAGAACCCCCAAAAACCAAAAAGACAGGACAAATAAGCCCAATACTATCAGGACATCTTCCAAACAGCAGTAAGGATGAGAAAAGTTTTTCTTGGGAAAGCCTACATCGCAAGATTTTCTAAGAAAAAGCCTTTTAACGCCCATAAATAGTTAAAAAAGAATAATTAGCTGGCATACTACACCAAGATATGCTGCATATCTGTATGATTTTTATTAACTTTGCAGCCGATTTGTGTAAACAAGGCATGCCATGCATACCAATGAACACATTATCTATACATATAATTAATTAATAAACATTCAATCTATTATGATGAATCAGTACGAGACTGTCTTCATTCTTACTCCCGTTTTGTCTGACGAACAGGCAAAGGAGACAGTTGCAAAATTCACAACACTGCTCAAGAACAACGGAGCAGAGATCGTGAACGAGGAGAACTGGGGACTCAAGAAGATGGCTTACGCTATCGACAAGAAGTCTACAGGTTTCTACAACCTCGTTGAGTTCAAGGCTGAGCCTGAGGTAATCGCTACTCTCGAGACAGGCTATCGCCGTGATGAAAAAGTAATCCGCTTTATGACTGTCAAACTTGACAAGTATGCAGCACAGTATGCTGAGAAGCGTCGTAACAAACTTTCAAACAAGGAGGCATAACCATGGCAGAGCAGTCAGAAATCAGATATCTTACCGCCCCTACAATCGACGTTAAGAAAAAGAAGTATTGCCGTTTCAAGAAGAGCGGTATCAAGTATATCGACTATAAGGACCCGGAGTTCCTCAAGAAGTTCCTGAACGAGCAGGGCAAGATTCTCCCACGCCGTATCACAGGTACATCTTTAAAGTACCAGCGTCGTGTGGCTACAGCTATCAAGCGTTGCCGTCAGATTGCACTCCTTCCTTATGTAACAGATATGATGAAGTAATAAAAACTGGAGGACTACAATAATGGAAATCATTCTGAAAGAAGATGTTATCGGTCTTGGATACAAGAACGATATCGTGGAAGTGAAGTCAGGTTACGGTCGTAACTACCTCATCCCACAAGGCAAAGCTATCATTGCTTCTCCTTCAGCAAAGAAAGTTCTCGCTGAGAACCTCAAGCAGCAGGCTCACAAACTCGCTGCTATTCTCTCAAAGGCAGAGGAAGAGGCAGCGAAATTTAACGGTGCTTCTGTAACAGTAGAAGGCAAAGTTTCTACAACAGGTGCTCTCTATGGCTCTGTTACTGCTGCCACTGTAGCTGCTGAACTCGCTAAGCAGGGTCTTGAGATTGACCGCAAGCGTGTCATCATGAAGGACATCAAGTTCGTTGGCGAATATGCTGCAACACTTGTTTTCCACAAGGAAGTCAAAGTTGAGATTCCTGTGACAGTCATCGCTGAGGGCGAGGTTGCCCCTGTAAAGGAAGAGGCTCCTGTTGCTGAGACTGAGGCTGAGGCTACAGAAACTCCTGCAGAGGAAGTTGCAGAGTAATCCTTTTGCATTAAAAGCAAAATCCTATATAAAAAGTTCCTTACAGCCTGTCTGTTTGGGACTTTTTTTGTAAATATCAATAATCATCATACCATTATAAATATGAAAGCATTCGTATTCCCAGGTCAAGGTGCCCAGTTCTCAGGAATGGGCAAGGAACTGTATGACAATAATCCTAAGGCAAAAGAACTTTTCGATAAGGCTAATGAAATCCTCGGTTTTGAAATCACAAAGGTGATGTTTGAAGGAACAGCAGAGGAGCTGAAGCAGACAAAGGTGACACAGCCGGCTGTCTTTCTCCATTCCGTAATCTCAGCAATATGCCTCGGCGACCAGTTTGATGCAGAAATGGTTGCAGGCCACTCTCTTGGAGAGTTCTCTGCTCTTGTCGCAGCAGGCGCACTGTCTTTTGAAGATGGATTAAAACTCGTCTCCAAGCGTGCCATGGCTATGCAGAAGGCATGCGAGGCCGCACCTTCAACAATGGCGGCAATCATCGGACTTGAAGATGCCAAGATTGAAGAAATCTGTGCAGGAATTTCAAAGGAGGGCAACATCGTTGTCCCTGCCAACTACAACAACCCCGGTCAGCTTGTAATCTCAGGAAACAAAGAGGCTATTGCAGAGGCTTGCGAGCAACTGAAAGCAGCCGGTGCAAAGCGCGCCCTTCCTCTTCCTGTGGGCGGAGCTTTCCACTCTCCTCTCATGCAGCCTGCGAAAGACGAGCTTCAGGCTGCTATCGAAGCAACTGAGTTCCAGACACCGAAAGTTCCTGTTTACCAGAATGTTGACGCAAAGGCACACACTAACCCTGTTGAAATCAAGGAGAACCTTATCGCACAGCTCACTGCTCCTGTAAAATGGACTTATGAGGTGCAGCAGATGATTGCTGATGGCGCAACGGATTTCGTGGAGTGTGGTCCGGGCAAGGCTCTTCAGGGAATGATTGTAAAAATTGCGAAAGGCAATGATGCCTTGACAATCTCCGGTATTGCATAAGTAACTGTTGGAAATCAATCAGCGGTTACTTAATATCAGCATTCACCATTAATTGTATAAATGGAAAAAATCATAATATATCAGATGTTCACCCGCTTGTTTGGCAACAAGAATGTCAACAGGCGGGTGAACGCATCTATAGCGGAGAACGGCGTCGGCAAGTTCAATGACATCGACCTCACCGTACTCCGACGTATCAAGAAACTTGGCTGCACCCACGTGTGGTTCACCGGAGTCATACGACATGGCTCCGCCACAGACTACACACAGTACGGCATCCCAAAGAACCACCCTGCAATAATAAAGGGAAAGGCGGGCTCACCATACGCCATAATGGACTATTACGACGTTGACCCTGACATGGCTACAGATGTCACAAAACGCATGTATGAGTATGAGCAACTTATAGCACGCGCTCATAAAGCGGGTTTGAAAGTCATCATGGACTTTGTCCCTAACCATGTTGCACGTGAATATCACTCCATCTGCTGTCAGGAAGGCGTGAAGGATCTTGGCGCAGATGACAACAAGGACTGGCATTTCTCTGTCAAGAACAATTTCTACTATTGCTGGGGACAAGACTTCAATCCGGGTTTTGACACATCCCATGACAGTGACGGCAACACAATAGAGCCATACACAGAGCAGCCTGCAAAAGCAACAGGCAATGACGTATTCTCTGCACAACCGGGAAAGAACGACTGGTATGAGACTGTCAAACTCAATTATGGCATAGACTATTGTGACGCAGGAGGACGCTCCGAGCATTTCTGTGACGAAGAAGGAAATGTGCCTGACACATGGTTCAAGATGACACAGATTCTGATGTTCTGGGCTTCAAAAGGCATCGACGGCTTCCGATGCGACATGGCAGAGATGGTGCCGGCTGCGTTCTGGCACTATGCCACCAATGAAGTTCGTGAGGCATATCCGTGGATAAATTTCATTGGCGAGGTCTATGACCCTAACCAATACCGCAATTACATCCATGCCGGATTCGATTACCTCTATGACAAGGTAGGCATGTACGACACAGTCCGTGCCGTAACCTGCGGACAATGCTCTGCACAGGAGATAACACGCCAATGGCAGGCAACAGAGGACATCAAGGACAAGATGCTCTATTTCCTTGAAAACCATGACGAGCAGCGCATTGCATCAGATTTCTTTGCAGGCTCTGCAGAGAAAGGCATCCCGGCGCTTATCGTCTCCGCCCTACTCCGCAACAACCCTTTCATGCTCTATGCTGGAGAAGAGTTTGGAGAGAAAGGTATGGATGCGGAAGGCTTCTCCGGATGCGATGGTCGCACAACAATATTCGACTATTGGTGTGTTGACACATTGCGCAAAGGCTATTACTCACGTAAGGAACTGAGCAAGGAGGAAAAAGCATTGGAGAAAATCCACTCTCAGGTGCTCAACATCGCCAATTCCGAAACCTCTGTTTCTGACGGACAGTTCTTTGACCTCATGTATGTCAACCCGCATCTGCACAAGCAATATGCATTCATGCGTGGCAATGGCAAAGAGATGCTGCTTATCACTGCGAATTTCTCTGACAGCAATGAAACAGTGGAACTCCATATCCCTGCCACCGCACTTGACTATCTTCGTGCAAAACGCGGCAAATACAAGGCAAAAGAGCTCCTTTCCAAGAAAGACATCTCACTGAATCTTTCCGAAGACAAAAGCGCGAAATTCACAGTCCCTGCCAATAGTGGTGTCATACTGAAAATTGTTTTCTAAGCCCAACCCACACAAAAATGGCAAACAGAGCTTACATACAAGCAAACAAGGACTGGATTATCGCAAAATCAAAGGAAGAAGGAGTCCTTCCGCTTCCTAAAGGAATCTTCTACAAGGTGCTGTCCAATGGCACACCTTCCGGCAACAGTCCTTCCGTAAGAAGCATTGTCACAGTGCATTATACAGGCAGAACCATTGACGGGAAGCAATTCGACAGCAGCCGTGGCGGTGTACCTCTCGCATGCCGTCTCTGCGACCTTATCGAAGGTTGGATAATCGCCTTGCAGCAGATGCACATCGGTGACAAATGGGAAGTCTATATCCCTGCGGAGATGGGCTACGGGAAATTCTCCCAGCCGGGCATTCCCGGAGGCTCCACTCTCATTTTTGAGATAGAGCTCTTAGGCGTTGCATAGAACGCAGAACGCGGTTTCAACATGACAAACATACACAAAGCGACAGAGCCGTCAGCTATGGTGCACTCCATATTTGACGACTCTGTCGCTTTTATATTACCTAATACTGATGCTTAGGATACTTGTTTGTTTATCATAAGACATACCAACAGCATCTCAATCAAACTGATAGCCCATTTTCAAGGCATACATCTTGCTCGACTTTTTCAGTTTCAGGAAAGTAATCTCGGGCAGACTGCCATCAGCATTTCTCGGTGCTATCAGCTGCTTGTAGTCTGTGGAGTTCTCGAAGTCAGAAAGATTCACAGGCATGTTCTTAGGCAGGAAAGTGTTGTTCACCAGTATGCAACGGCTTTTGTCTATCGCATTGTAAAGCCCTTGCCTTCCCTTCACGGCAATGTTGTTCACCAACAGATGGTCATAGCCGTCAACATCCTCGCCAACATTCCAGGTCACTTGGTTGACCATACAGTAGTCATATCTGTTCAGATAGGCGGTATTGTTCTTCCAGTCGTTGCCTCCGAGATGATGATTGGCATAAATGCCGTTCGACTTGTTGCCGTATGCTATGCAGTTTTTGATGGTATGGCGTGGTGCTTTGAAAGCTGTCGCCTGAGGTCTTTTGCCATAACCTCCGGCCTTAAAACCGTTACCGTCACCCGGCGTAAGAGTGTCAAAGTCTTTATATCCGCTGAACAATGCCCAGCAGTGGTCTATAACAACCGGTATATGCTGCTTTATCAAGTCGAAGCCATCATCACTGTTGCACCATGCACGGCACCCACGGAAGACAATCCCTGTATAATTAGCACCGCAATGCGAACCGAATCCGTCACTGTTGCCGCCCATTCCGTCTTCCGACACAGAGTCATAGTTGTTGTATGCATCACAATTCAACACAAGCACATTGCTTCCCTTGTTGATGTAGACGCCTATGCCCATACCGTCATGCAAAGCAAGATTCTCTATCGTAATGTCATGGTTGCCACGGCGTACGGAGATATTCTCGCTCTGCGTATGCGTCTTGATTGTCACTTGTATGCCGGTAACATCGAAATTCCTGAGATGCACATAGTCGGCATTGATGTAAAACCCTGACACACGACAGCCTTCAGGCTTTACCGCCGAGAGGTCAAACTCCGGTCGCTCGCCCGGATAGCCGAAGAAGCACGTGGGCTTGTCTTTCGACTTTCCACTCTTGGTTATGTCAAAAACAACCGCATAGAATTTCTCCTGCACATTCGTGTAGTCCGTGATTCTGTACTTTCCGCCACGTATCATCAGCGTATCACCCGCACTCATCTTTTGCTGTGCGTATGGAAGCGTGGCAAATGGCGAACTGATATCGCCACTGTTACTGTCGCTTCCGTCAGTTGCCATGTACCATTTCTTTGCATTTGTCACGTTAACCATCAGCAAGAGCAGAATGGCAATAATATGTTTTCTGTTCATATTATTATAATATTATCATTTAAGAATTTTCTTGCCGTTCATTATCATGATTTTGCCTTTCGGGACAGAGGTCTTTGACGGAAGTTTAACACCGGTGACGGTGTAGACACTTGACTCTGCTGCATTGTCATTTTCAACAGCATCTATTGCCGTGGACAGCTTCATGCGCAACACTCCATCAGTGGTGAGGGTCGATGTGTCCCACTCCCAGCCGTCTTTCGGTGTGGCAGGGAAGAATGTCGGTGTGCCGGTAATGCTTGCAGTGCCATTGATAGTCAGAATCTTGAACTCAGCATTGTCTGGCACAGTGCCTCTGGTCAGTGCTGTCACGTCAATAAGCGGACTGTTAAGTTTCAGTGTGCCGGTGATTATTGTCGAACCGGTTGAGTAAGTTATTCCACTGACATTCCATGTACCGTTGCCAAGAGTGCCTTCGCCGGTCAGATTGCCAACTTTGTGCGTAAGGCTCTGTGCTGTACCCGAACCGGCTTTCACACTAACCACTTCTGCATCCTTGTCTATTCTGAGTGTGGCTTTTGAGAGATCCATCGCCTGAACAAAGCGGCAGTTGGTCGTTGTGACATGGTAAGTGCCTTCGAATTGAGAGCAGTTTGTGTAAACATCACCACGCACATACGGGAAATCAATCTTGTATGTTCCCTCACCAAGAAGTTTGCCTTTTATCGCACAACGCTGTCCAGCATGGAAAGTGAGCGTTTTGCCCTTGTCGATTGTCACTGGGTTCTGGAACTGTGGCATCTGGCTTGTCGAGTTATTGTTAAACACAGTGATGGCTGCGTTCCCCGTCACATGGATTGGTGATGTTGACTTGCCGAAGGTTGTGTTCCACGTTCCCATTGCGAGCGTTCCTGCTTGCAGTATTGTCTCTGTCCAAGCATTTGCACCGGCGTAAGTGATGTTAAGCTGTCCTGCACCTGTTTTGAGCAGCGAGCCTTCACCGGTGATTTTGCCTTTGAGCGATGTTGTGCCGGAAGCAATGGAAATCGTTGCAGCATCGGTAAGGAGGATAGGGTTCTCGCATGAAGCGTTGGTGTTGTTCACAGCGAGAGTAGCCTTACCTATTTCAAAGTTATAGTTCAACTCCTTGACGGTCAGTTTGCCTGACTCAAGTATGATTCTGCCCGAAATGCCTCCTACTCCGTTAAGTGTATAACTCTTGTTGTTGTTCTTGAATACGGCATCGGCAGGCATCATTTCGTTGATTGTTATGGTTGTCTTCTCAGCACTGTCATCAAAAACAACCTTGTCGCCTTCCACGAATGCCGTAGGCTGTCCATTGAGTGAGAAATTCTTTGTCTGATAATCCCACACTGCGCTTTCGGCACCTGTCCACAGCACACCATCGGCAGCACCACGCTGTCCCTCAACTATGAGAGTAAGGATTGCAGGAGCATTCTCTCCTTCTCCAACAACCAACTTGAAGGTGTACGACTTGCCTTTCAGTCCGTTCACTTCCACCTTCTTCAGGTCAATGTTATCGCATCCTTCAACCAAGGCGTAATTACCTTCCGGCAGGTCGTCGGGAAGATTGAAAACAATGGTTCCTTTCAAATCAACGCCAGCTTTAAGTACCATGCGGTCTTTGCCCGGCATCAGTTCGATGTAGAGTTTCTTCTTTTCCTGTACGACAACTTTCTTACCGATGGTCATTACCTCCTCAGGCATCAGTCGGCAGCCCTCATAGTTGAGTGCGCCTTCAATAATCACGTTATCGACAAACGATGCGCCTGCCAAAGTGCCGCGTGCACGTAGGTTGACATTACCGAGGAATGATGTTCCGCGGACTGTTCCTTCTGTGATATAGACTTCTCCGGAGTGAGGCTGTGCCATCACAAGTGTACCCTGCTGACCTTTCCAAATCTCTGTACGGTTTCCGTCCTGAGCAGATGACCTACTGTCAAATGTCAATGTCTGGCCTTTGACCGGCATGGCATAAACCTTCTTCACACCATTGCGCGGAGTGACGGTAGCATTGCCGTCGGCAATACCGAACACATCAGTCTCGTCATCACTTGTCATGCACGGCGGAAGCTGTGGACGCGGCATGTCGTAGCCGAGATAAAATCCAGGATTGGGAGACTGATAGTAGCCACGCGTAGTGCAGTCGCCACGATAATGCGGGTCTTGCTGCAAGCAATAGATGTTGTCGATGTCAGTCTTATAGTCTGTCGTAAAACCCACGATTCCTTCGCAGACACCGTCGCGTTCACGGATGAGGACAAGTTCCTCGCGCCAGTCACCGATGATGTCGCCCCAATACTTGCCACGCTTTGCATTGCTGGTCTTTATCGTCCAGTTTGACTCTTTAGCCATTTCGATGAGTCTGCCATTCTTGTAATCGACAATCATTGCGTTGTAGCCACCACCGTCAGGAGAATTGACATTCTCACGGTCAAGTTCTCCGTCCCACCATATTCCTTCGGTCGGAAAATAGCCTTTCTTGCCTTCTATCTTGTTGCCCTTGGCGTCATACATCTGGTAGTCATCCATTGTGGAGAACATCTCCCAACCAATGTGGTCAGGGTCAAGGTCAAGACAGTCACCGCGCCCCACATCGCCAACTGCCGGCATGTACCATTTCTTTATCGGTTCACCGGTGCCTGCATCGTAGAGAATCATGCCGAGCATGTCCGGAGCATTCTGCTGTATAGAGAAAGTTTCCAGTCCCGGACGCTCAGGGTCGATGTCACTGGTGCGGTGGCGGTCGCCGTGAGAGATACCTGTATTATATAATGTTGTGCCGTCGTGGTCCATGACGTATGCACCGCTTGACATCTCGTCCCGTCCGTCGCCGTCAGCATCAAAGATACGAATCATGTGAAACTCAGCACCGCCGATGTTCTCCATGAATAGTTGCTTCCATTCACCATTAACATACCGGAATGCACAGTTGCGGTACATGTGAACCTTGTCACTCGCACGGCGCGACATCCATTCGCCGACTATGGCAGGATGCACTCCGTCAAGATACGCTATACCCACATGCGCCTCATGCTTGTTGTACTGCTCTCCCATCAGCGATGCTTTGTTCGTGCGGTTGTAGGCATCATCGTACATAAACTCCACACTTGCCTTCTCCGCACCCGTCATGCCGTCGACCACGGTCATATATCGCGGAGGATTCTTGGTGTTTTGCGTGTCATAGTCTATTATGCCGTCACCGTCAGAATCGGCAGTGTCCTTGCCAAAAAGATATTTTCCCCAAGTTCCAGTCTTTGAGTCCCAAAAGCGAGTGCCGTCGGAAGTCTGCACAATCAGTTCGCCATATCCGTCACAGTCAATGTCATAAGCACACATGTTGTCATTCTGACCGTCACAAGGCTTCTCGTTCACACCGAGGTCGACATTCCAAAGGAAAGTTCCATCGGCGAGATAACCCTCCACAAAGTAATTACGTGAGCCATCGACAGGGCAACGGTCAACGACATAGTCATACTCTCCGTCACCATTCAAGTCGCAGGGCCACACAAACTTCGTGGTGTATTTCGTCTTGTCCAACGGTGATTTGTCATAACTAATCTCCATATAGATATTGCGGAGACCATTATTCTTAAACAAGAAAGGCTTTGACTTCGCACTTTCATTGCCATCGGCAACAAGACTCACCGCCACATAACTGCCGTAAGGCACTTTACTTAATGTTGTCGCATAGTTGGTGTTCGTCAGCGGTTCGGCATTCAGCAGCGTATATGCTCCAGTCTCGCTCTGCGACACATAAACATTATACCTCGCATTCTCCGGTTCCTGAGCCAGTCGGCGCCAAGTAATCTCAACTCCGGCAGAGCCATTGCTCCTGCCATAAACAGCAACAACACCACGCCCCAACGGTTGCTGGATACGCTGTGCCGATGCGAATGTCGGCAGCATAAACAAGGCTATGGCTACCGATGCACACAATTTTGTCAGTCGTTTCATATTTATAAATAGTCAGGTTTGCAAAAAAAAATCCGTTTTAGCACAGTAATCGCCCTTCAATCAATATGACTACAAAGTTATAATTTTTAATACAATATCTGTTATTATTTTGAACATTTTATTAATAATTCAAACATTATTCTACTAATGTCATTGCTAAACATAAGTTTCTGATTGCTGTCATTTGGTTTTAACCGTCATAAGAAGCATGTACAGCCCATGGCATTCGTCCTTGTTAAAAGCCAGCAGACACCCCTTTATCCGGTCCTTCCATAGTGGTGATTTCTGCAAAGGCACACAAGCCTCATAAACCCTTGATAATGAACACAAAACAAAAGATAACGATTTACACAACGAAAGGTAACCTTTTGCATGGCAAACGGTTACAGTTTACATGGCAAAAGGTTACCTTTCGTTACATTGACAACCACTTATTTCTTTATATATACCTTCTTTCCACCGTAGATGTAAATAGTTCCGGGCTTTGGATGCATGATTTTCTGTCCTTGCAGATTATAGTACGCATTGTCTGACGGACGTTTGGAGACAGCAACATTCTCTATGCTTGTGCCATGCCCCGTGTCCTCATAATCAAACTGACAGCCCATTTGCAAGGCATAGAGCTTGCTCGTCGCTTTCAGTTTCAAGAAAGTAATCTCGGGCAGACTGCCGTCAGGATTTCGCGGTGCAATAAGCTGTTTATAGTCCGTAGAGTTCTCAAAATCAGAAAGATTAACAGTCATGTTCTGTGGCAGGAAAGTGTTGTTCACAAGCGTGCAACGGCTTTTGTCTATCGCAGTGTAAAGCCCTTTCTTGCCTTTCACGGCAATATTGTTCACCAACATGTGGTCATAGCCGTCAACATCCTCACCCACATCCCACGTAACTTGGTTGACCATACTGTATTCGTACTTGTTCTGATATGCCGTGTTATTCATCCAGTCGTTACCTCCGAGATGATGATTGGCATAAAAACCGTTTGACTTGTTGTTGTACGCTATGCAGTTCTTGATTACATGGCGTGGTGCGTCGAACGCTGCCGACTGCGCCTTTTTGCCGTAACCTCCAGCCTTAAAGCCATTGCCGTCACCCGGAGTGGAAGTGGCGAAAGTCCTGTATCCGCTGTACAACGCCCAACAATGGTCTATCACGACAGGCGTGCGCTGACTAATCAGGTCAAAGCCGTCATCACTATTGCACCATGCACGACATCCGCGGAACACATTGCCCGTAAATCGGTCATCACAATGTGATCCGAAACCATCGCTGTTTCCACCCTTTCCACCTTCCGACACAGAGTCGTAGTTGTTGTATGCGTCGCAGTTCAGTACCAGCACATTGCTTCCCTTGGTGATGTAAACGCCGATGCCCATACCGTCATGCAGTGCAAGATGCTCTATCGTGATGTCGTGATTGCCACGGCGCACGGAGACATTCTCACTCTGTGTGTGTTCCTTTATGGTCACTTGTATGCCCGTAACATCAAAGTTTCTGAGATGCACATAGTTGGCATGGACATAAAAGCCTGACACACGGTAGCCTTCAGGCTTTACGGCAGACAAATCAAACTCCGGTCGTTCGCCAGGATAACCGAAGAAGCACGTTGGCTTGTCTTTCGACTTGCCACTCTTGGTGATGTCGAAAATCACGGCATATATGTTCTCCTGAACATTTGTGTATTCCGTGATTTTGTACTTTCCGCCACGTATCATCAGTGTATCGCCCGCGCTCATCTTTTTCTGCGCATACGGCAGTGTGGCAAATGGTGAATCAATGTCGCCATTGTTACTGTCGCTTCCATTGGTTGCCATGTACCATTTCTTGGCACCTGCCACATTGACGGCAAGCAGAAACATCATGGCAGCAAAAATTCTCTTGTTCATTGTGTAAAGGTTTTATTTTATAGCATCAAGCAACATTATAACCAAATGAGCAGACACTATTATATATTATACATTTATATATTATACATTGCTATCTTGACATACATGACCATAAAATCATGCCAATAACAGCTTTACTGCTTGCCTGTGCGCTCCAAGATTTCTACTTCCACAATGCTCAGTGAGTTCTTGCTTTTCTTGTTTGCCTTGGCATCCATCTCGTTAGCATTGCCACCTGCAAGTTCTTTCATTGTGAAGATGTCGTGAGTTGCTGCAGCACCTTTAAGTTTGATGGTCACTTGGTCGCCGGAAATCTTCTTGTCAAGGTTTATGCGGATATATCCGAGGCTTTGGGCAGTCTTTCCGCTCCATGCAAGTTCGTTGCCGACATAGATTTCCAAAGGATAAGAACGGCTCTTCCAGCCGAACATCTTCAGCGAGAGATTGTCAATGACAGCCTTCTTTGCTAATTTGAATGTAATCCAACCGGTATCCTGCTGACCATCATTGCTCCATTCTGTCTTTTCATTATCGTCATAAGAGTTTGCTGCAGAACCGGCATTTGCACCGGCATTAGCACCAACAATCTTCACTGCACGATAGATGTCCTTGTAAGAAGGAGTGGAAGGAGTCTCCCCCATGCTAAGGTTCAGCGGTAGCAGTTCGTTCTGGAAATATTCAGAGAGACCGCCTTTTTCGTCAATCGCCTTTGTAGTGAATGTCGCTGTCGCATCATCAAGTCCTTCTGCCTTAACCAAGACCTTGATGTCACCGGCCTTCGTTGTTGAGCGCACCATGATTCTGCCTATGCCACATTCGATAGGAAGGGTATTCTCTCCCACCCAGTTATGATAAGCAGGATCATCGCTCTTGTGGTCGTCATCGTCTGCATGATTGTCCTTTATTCCACGAGTGTAGCCATTGCGTCCGCCTGCCGCTGCGCCTCCGAGATACTCGCCTTCGCCTTCGACATTGAACGTAAACTCACGATGATCCACAGGACAGCGACGACCTTCAGCGTCTACGACTTCGTATTGCAGCATCGCAACATCATGTCCGTCAGCCACGAAGCCTGCCGGATTTTCTATTTTTGCAAGACGGATAGCAGCTGGTTTACCCGCTGTTTCAATCTTATAAGAAGACTTGCTGCCCTTGGCTTCGATGACTCCGGGTTCGAAAGTAACATTGTTGAACACATACAGATAGTTGTATTTACGTTCAGGAGCCGGTTGCTTCTTTCCATTGACATACAGTTCTATGTTTTCATCAGACGAAACAACATAGACAGGTTTCACAACTTTTTCTCCTCCTTTGTTGCCAAGAGTCTCTGTTGCGTCCTGTTGTTCATAGTTCCAATGGCCTACAATAAAAGTAGATGGTTTCTCATTGTCAACCCATCCGTCCCACATGACTTTGTGAGCGAAATAGCCATCTTTAGGTATTCGCATAGCATCAACTACGCCTGATGTGCGGTAGCTGACTGCACCACGCGCGTGGGTATTACTCTCAGAGAAGATGATTTTTGCGCCGCCACTGTTGACTCGAGTGCCCTGACCGGGACGTTCTAACCAATATTCGTACCAACGGCGTACCCATTCGACGGTCAAATCATCCATATTATGATTCCAATCCTTTGGCGAAGCATTCCTGTAAGGCAATCCTTCTCCATTTTGATGGTATGGCCATGAATAGTTATCCCAGTTCACACGCAGCCCTTCATCACGGCAGTATTCTGTCTGAAACATTGGCTTGCCTGCACTTTTGTTTATGTATAACATTTCTCCACCCCATTCAGCTTCTGCCACATCAAGCTGCTCACGGCATCCTGATGCGCGACCGCCCATAGGGTCATACATATCGCGAATTCTGTTCAAATCGGCTTGGTGTTGAGGTGTAATTCTTGAATTTCCACCTTCATAGAATAATATTGATGGGCTGTTGCGGTTATAGATTATTGCATCGCGTGCCAACTCACAGCGTTGTTCCCATTGCTTTCCTTCTCGGTCTTTTTCAGCATCTCCGAATGGCAACACTTGTATCAAGCCAACACGATCGCATGACTCGACATCTTTTTTTGCAGGAGTAACGTGCATCCATCGGAAGAACTTGCCATTGCCGTCAACAACCATCTTGTTGGAATAGTCAGACATCCATGCCGGTGTCGACTGTCCAAGTGCAGGCCACTCGTTTGTGGAGCGTGGAGCGAAACCTTTCATCATTATCACACGGTCGTTAAGATAGACCATGCCGTTCTTAAACTCTGTCTTTCTGAAGCCGGTGCGTGTCGTCACTTTGTCAAACACATTTCCTTTCTCATCCTTAAGGATGGTTTCCACATTATATAAATAGCCATAGCCAAGACTCCAGAAATGCAGTCCGGCAACTTTAGCCTCAGCCTTTGCTATAATTTTCTCACCGGCTTTGACAATAAACTTGCCGCCATTGAATGACTTCACTGTATTTCCGTCAATGTCCTTCACCCTTACCTCGTAGGTGAAAGCCTTGTCGGCATTGGTCTCGTTCTTTATCTCTGACTCTGCATGAATGGTAGCTGTACGTTTCTTTATGTTGAAATCTTTCGCATAGATATAAATGCCTGTCGTCCCAAGATTTCTATAAAGCGGAAGGGTCTGATAGACCTTATCCATAACATGGAGTGTGACGCCCTTTGGCAGACCACCGTAATTGGCATAGAAATTATGGTCATGCCATTGGAACTTTGCATTCCTTTCTTTGCCGTCGCTGCCTTTTGAGCGTTCACGATACTGCCAGTCGTTGTTTGTCTTCACGGCGATTACGTTCTTGCCGGCCTTTGCATATTGCGAGATGTCGATGCCGAAAGCCATCACTCCATTCTCACTTCTGCCTACATATCTGTCATTAAGATATACCTCAGCAAGCATTCGCGCACCTTCAAACTCAAGGATGAGCTTCTTGTCCTTCACCTGATCTTCGGTCAGTTCGAAATGCTTTCTGTACCAGACGATACCTGTTGACAGAGAGTCACATGTACGGCTGAAAGCCTCTTCCTGGTTCCATGCGTAAGGAAGGGTAACATTCTTCCAGTCCGCATCATCATGATTTGGAGCCTTGACGGCATTATTGTCTATCTGCTTCAATTTCCATCGTGAATTGAAGTTATACTTGTGACGTCCGCCGGCCTGCATTGTCGCTAATGATAGTAGCAGGAGGAAAAAAGTGATAGTTGTTCTTTTCATATTGATTTTGATATTTAATTTTTATGCGTTATGGTATTTCTGCCACAAAATTACATGTTTTTCCATATCATAATGAAGTTGTCTAATCCTGACCGCAACACTTGTTAAGGGAAATAACGATGAATGCCATATAGTCTTATTTATTAAAAGATGTCTCAAATACAACATGTATAGTACCGTCCTCACGGAATCCGACAGGCACAATGGCAGGCATCTCGCGGAAAGGGGCTTGGCTGTCATTACCGAAGAAGCTGCACCACCACTGACCGTTCTTGTCCTTAAAATAGCCCGTGCCACCGCCACATGGGACAGCCTCATGGCGCATTCTGTACGGTCCATAGATATTCTCGGAAATGGCCACCATACTGCTGTAACGTCCCTCGTACTGGTCGGCTGCTGTGAGATAGTAGAGACCGTTGCGCTTGAACATATACGTTCCTTCATGACCAATGTCAGAACAGTTGCGGCGCTTGCTGCAACTTGGGGCGTGATGTGAAGCTATGGTGTCAGGACTGAGAAGAACAGGCTTTACCGGTTCTTCAGCAAAACCACTCATGTCGTCCTTCATACGGGCGATGTTGCCACCTCCATAGAGATAATAGACTGTGCCATCCTCATCCTCAAACAGTGAACCGTCAATGTCAGTAGGCCAATAATTGTCCCCACCAAGGGCATTAACATAAGGTCCTTCGGGACAACCTGTGGAGCTTTTGAGAAGACCGCGTCCTCCCGGCGGCATACTGAGAGTGATGAAATAATTGCCTTTGACATAATGAATCTCAGGTGCCCAAAGAGCACGCACCGGATGATGATGAAATTTCCATTCTTTCTCCCAAGTGCCGTCTTTCTCTATCGAGAACACAAGTCCCATATAGTCCCATTTCTTCAAATCGTCACTCACCCACAACTCCACGCCATCATTGAAATTCCAGATGTCGGCACCGGTGGAACCTGTCAGGTAATAGCATCCATCACCACCTATACAAATCTGTGTGTCGCGTATCTGTGCATTGAACAGAGGCTTTATGTCCGGAATCAGTCCGGTACGCACCGCCGAGCCACGCTGTGCATTGGGCACGATGTTATACTTGATGAAATTCTTACTCGGACCGCCTATCGTCTCCATATCGGGACCGCTGATGCCAAGATTGATTGTGCGTGGCTTCACCTGCGTCTGTGCAACGGATATGTTGGGAATCAGGAATGCACTGCAAAAAAGTGCAAGGGACATTAGATTAAGTTTCATGTGTCGTGTAAAAATTATTTAGTAGTTTTGAATGGTTTCGGTTGCAAAATTACCTCTCCCGGCAAAGAAATCTGTTATTATTTTGAACAATATCTTATTGTTTTGGTTATTATTCGGATTTTTATTGTTATCTTTGCGTAGTGAAGCGGTTAACCTTTATATTTCTTTCTATTCTGTCGGCATGGGTCTTAGCTCGGGCGGACAATCACATTGTGTCGTATGTTGTGAGCGAAACGAACTCTCTTCCCAACAGGATGCCGCTGACCATCATTCAGGCTGCCATCGACCGCATCCTCTCTGCAGGAGTACCACCGGCAAAGTTCCACGAGCCAATCAGCAACATGGCGCAGAGTGTCAAGAGGATGCGGCGTCTTACCGACCAGCTCTTGCTGTTCAGGAAGATGCAGGCAGGCAAACTATCCGTGGCAGTGCAGCCTACTGACCTCCCGCAGTTTCTGAAAAACATTTTCCTTACCTTCCATGAAGTGGCAGAACAGCGGAAGATAACAGCGGAATTCCTGCCACAAAGCAGGCATTTCCATGTCCCCGTCGACCACGACTATATCGACAAAGCTGTCTACAATCTGCTTTCCAACGCCTTTAAATATACGCCGTCGGGAGGGATTGTGACAATGAAGGTAAAGCAAAACGAACAAGACTCTACAGTGGCAATCATTGTGGAGGACAGCGGTTGCGGCATTTCCAAAGAGAAACAGAAGCATTTGTTCGACCGTTATGTCACCGGAAAAATATCCTCTGACAGCATCGGCATCGGTCTTAACCTTACGGCATCACTCATTGAGGCACACCATGGAAGCATCAGCTACTGCGAACGCAATGGCGGTGGAAGTGTCTTTACATTGACAATCCCTGCCAATGAAGACGCTTACTCACAGAGTGAAAGACTTCAAGCGTCTGCCATACAAGTTCAAACAAGTTCAGCAGAAAGAAACAACACATCCTTGTACAAAGCCATGAGGGCTCAACCTCTGAACTCTCAACGCATTCTCATCGTGGAGGATGACAACGACGTGGCACTGCTTGTGCAGCCACCGTCAGTACAGACAGAACGCGTCATCAGTGACAACCGTCAGGCACGCTTCCTCAGCCAACTCAATCAGGCTATAGATGCACACATCGACGACACAACCCTCAATGTTGACACTCTGACGGAAATCCTGAAGGTAAGCCGTAGTGCATTGAACACCAAAGTACGCACACTGACAGGTCTTTCTCCTGCCGAACTTATCCGCAGCAAGCGCATAAGCCAAGCCAAGCATCTGCTACGTGAGACAGACATGTCCATCGGAGAAATAGGCAACAAAGTCGGTATGCCATCGCCACAATCATTCAATGCCACATTCAAGAAAATCACAGGATTATCACCATCGGAGTTCAGAAAAGGCGGTGTGGCTTAGTATGAATAAAGACCGAAACATTTATCGTTCATAATCCACAAAGCGGAAACGCTGCTTGTGCTTCTCGTCAATCTCGTGATTCTCGCTCCACACTTCCCTCCATCCGGAATATTCAGGGAAGAAGGCATCCGCCTTTTCCGGAGTGTCAAAAACTTCTGTCAGACAAAGGCGGTCGGCAATGGGCAACGCCTGTTCATAGACCGACGCGCCTCCGATGATATACACATCTTCATCCTCCGAACAATTCTTCAATGCGACATCCAACGAGGGGTAGACATCACATCCCGGAAATTGGTTGAGCAACGCATCAGACTGTGATTCTCCTTCAAATGCCCCTCTGCTGAGCACAACGTTCCTACGGTTAGGCAAAGCACCTTTCGGCAGCGACTCGAAAGTCTTCCTGCCCATAATGATTGTGTGTCCTGTTGTCAGTTGCTTAAACCTTTTAAGGTCATCAGGCAACCAATAAATCAGCTTGTTGCCATATCCGATAGCACGGTTCTCTGCCACAGCGGCAATGATGTTTATTCTCATATTGTTATTCAAAAAGTTAGAGTGATTCTAAATTCCAAACATGGTATTCCTCTACATCATACCACAAGAATACCATATATTTACAACTTATTTTTTGCAAAGGTAAACATAATTTCGCTAACTAACGAATAAAAAAGTTTAAATATTATGGATTATTTCATGGATTATTCGTACCTTTGTGAATTAATACACAACAATATAACTATTTATTCACATACTAAAAAAACAACCATTATGCGACGAATCATTCTGTTATCCTTATTTATACTTGCCGCTGCCACTTGTATCCATGCAGCAAAATCATCAGGAACACCAAAAGCCGTAAAGCAGCCTGACGGCACTACTCTCATGGTGCGCCTTCTCGGTGACGAGCATTTCTCATGGCATCAGACAATGGACGAAGTTGTCATCATGCAGCAAGACAAGGCGTTCTATATTGCAGAAATCTGCACTGACGGCTCATTGAAAAACACGGGAGTGCTTGCACACAACCTCGACAGCAGGAAAGGACAGGAACTGCAATTGGCAAAAGCACAGGACAAGAACCTCTTTTTCGCAAAAGGAGCTGAGGCTTCACAGGCAAGACGCAAAGCCATCGCAGGCTACCCAAGCAGCGATTTCTGCCCGCACAGCGGCAAGATACGCATCCCGGTCATAATGGTTGAGTACACAGACGTGAAGTTCACATTCAACGAGAGAAGCGTATGGGAAGATTATTTCAACGGCACGGAACGCGTGGAATTTACTCCTGCCGACCGATTCAAGGGACATAGCTCCGTGGCACAATACTTCTCTGATGCAAGTTTTGGGAATTTCACACCTGAATTCGACTTATACGGAGTCTACACCGTCGCACATCCACACGATTACTACGGGTACAACTCCGGCAGGACAAGCACAATTATCAAGGAAGCTCTTGCACTTGCCGACAACGATATAGACTTCACCAAATACGATTCCAACAACGACGGAAAGGTGGATATGGTCTATATCCTCTATGCCGGAGCAGGGGCAAACCTCAGTGGGGATGACACAGACATTTGGCCACAATGCTTTTACAGAAGCAGTTACAGCAATGACGGCAAGCGAATCTCGGTCATCGGTCTCTCAAACGAGCTTGCCATAACGGCAGCTGCAAACAAAGGGACGGCGTTGAGAGCAGGCATCGGCGTGCTCTGCCATGAGATGAGCCACGGTCTCGGACTGCCTGACCTCTACCGCACATTGGGAAGTGCCCCAAAGGATGAACACGGTTTGGTCGACTGGAACAACTGCGGTCCGGAGGATTGGGACTTGATGGACGGTGGAGAAAACCTCTTCAACGGCTTCTGGCCTGTGCAGTATGCGGCATGGGAAAGGGACATTATGGGCTGGCTCACACTCGAAGAGCTTGACAAACCGGCAGACATAACCATCTATCCGCTTGACAATGAGGACGGCAAAGGCAAGGCTTACCGCATCACAAACCCGGAAAACAGAAACGAATACTATGTCATCGAGAATTTCGGTAAAGACAACTGGAACAGTTTTCAAGGCACACAGAGGAACACAGGCCTGCTCATCACGCATGTCAATGACATCAGCACAAAGGGCATGTCACCAAACAACACATACCGAAAGCCTAACCTCACTCTCATCCCTGCCGACGGTTTCCTCTTCGGCTCATACTCTATCGATGAGACAATTTGGTACGAAGGCAGACCGCAAGTTGCCACAAAGGATATGTTCACTGACGAGCTGAAGGGCGACCCTTATCCCGGCAGCACAGGCATCACAGCGGTTGAGGCATACAAAAACTATACCGGAGATGATATGGTGGCAAAGTTCCCTATCACTGACATCAGGGAAAACACCGACGGCAGCATCAATTTCCGATTCATGGGCGGCGTTTCTGACGGTATAAGTGACATCAACACCACAACAAACAAGAGGGTTTCTCCAAAAAAGATTATAAAGAACGGACAACTGACAATAGGCAACTACAACATTGCAGGGCAAAGGATGAAATAAAGTCCGCAACAGCCCACACTGTCGCCCGACACAAACAAGCCACCACAACCCCAAAACTTTGAACGATGAAGAAGATTACAACCATACTTTTTTCTGTATTCCTTACCATCACAGCGTCAGCGGGAAACTATGATTATATATGGAGAAAGTACTGTGAAGCTGTCAAGAAAGACATGTATCAGGATGCGCAGGAACAACTGAAAAAGATAGAAAAGCTGTCAGAGGACGACCCAGTCCTCGCTGCTGTCTATAATACAATAAGGAAAGATTACGACAAAGCACTCAGCAATCCTGACCTTTTGGCAAAAGAGAAGTCCACGCCATGGAACCAAATAATCAACAAGGGCGAGGACGACAAGCTGTGGAACTATGACCTCCTGAGCATAATCGGGCATCAGGCGGGCCGTTATGAGTTCCTGAAGCATTACTATGACAGCATCGGAAACCATTCTGCCGCATGTGCGGAACTGTATTTCCAGGTGCAGAACATCAACACTTTCGAGGACGATTTCTCACTGTCGACAAGGCGCAAACTGCTGAAAGACGGCATCGCAAAATACAAGAATGTCGAGGAAGTGGCACTCCTCGAGCAGGCTTACTATGCCACTATGCTACGTGATGACGACATTTCCAACAAGTCGCGCTATGACTATCTTCAGAAAAAGATTGCGGAATATGCCGGCAACAAATACGTCAATTTCTTCAAAAACCGGCTTGCTGACTTGACAAATCCGCAGTTCGGAATGAAACTTGGCGAGAAACTCACACTCCAAAACGTACGCAACATTGGCAAACTCACCATCGAGTTCCTGCCAATGAACTGCGACGGAAAGCTCTCTCTAAGCACCAACCGCAAGGAGGATTTGCCGAAAATCCTTAAACTTGCAAGTGGTTCATCCGCTCGCACCATATCACGCGACTACTCTTCCCACAAGCCATGGGAGGTTGCCAATGACACTCTTGACCGTCCGCAACTACATATCGGCGTGTATCTTGTAAAAGTCTCTTCCGGCAAACTTACCACTTATGATGTATTATACAACTCCGACATAACCGTACTTTCCCTTCCCATTGACCAAGAAAAGCAGCGATTTGTCGCCGTTTCGACAACAACGGGCAAGGCTATCCCGTCATGTTCCATTGTCATCACTAAGGAAAGAAACAGCAAAACAGAGAAAACACTCTCTTTGGTGACGGACGCAAAAGGAGAAGTTGTGTGCAAAACTGATTTCCAACCGAACAGAATTTATGCCTACACCACTACCGACAAAGCGTTCCGGAAAAAGAATTACCATAATTATTTCAGCTACTATACCCACAAAGAGGATAAAGACATTCTCACCGTCTTCACCGACAGAGCTGTCTACCGACCGGGACAGACCATCAAAGGCAGCATTGTGGCACATAATGCTTATAACACCGACTCTGTTCATGTCATTGCAGGAAAGCAAGTTAACATCACTATCAATGACACTGACCACAAAGAAATCTACACCGACTCTGTCATAACCGACGCGCATGGCAATGCCGGCTTTGAGTTCACCTTGCCAAAATCTGTTGAGAAAAACGGGCATTTTACCATCTTTGCAAAGACGAACAACAGTGTCCACTCCTCTGCGACAGTCTTTGTGGAAGAGTACAAACGACCGACATTCGAGGTTAATGCCGTTGACGACAAGTCACTTTATGCCAACCCTGACAGCACCTACCGTCACGGCGACAGCATCAGTGTGGCTTTTGAGGCCAAGACTTTCACGCAAATGCCGGTAGCCAATGCCGATGTGGAATACACGATACAGCGCCGTACAGGCTTCTATCGTTGGGGCAGACAGCGCATTGTGGCTAACAATGTGAAAACCGTAACCGACAGCAATGGCAAGGTTGTCATCCCTCTTAACATCTCTCTGCCGGAGGAAGGCTGGGGAACTTATGTCTATGACATCACCGCAAAGGTCACTTCCAAGGACGGAGAGTCACGCGAAGCAAGGACAAGTGTGCGCGCAAGTGTTGCCAAAAACGGCAAGATTGTGCCTCTCTACGCTCCCAACAATGGCAGTGATAAAGAAGAACTCGTAAAATTCAACGTGAGCAGCGAAGAATTTCCACATAAAGGAAATGTCGTTTTCACCGTCAGTGACAGTGCTTCCACCGAGCCGTTGCATGTCTATTATTCACTGTTTGCTGACAAAAAATGCCTCCTACACGACCGCTTCACAGTGAAAGGGGCTTACAAGAAGGCATTCACCTACAAAAAGGAATACGGCGAAAACCTTATAATAAAATGCGTGGCAATAAGGGACGGCAAGACCTATACTTACACACAAAGCATCAAACGTCCGCAGCCTGACCTCAAACTCACACCAACTTGGACAACATTTCGCGACAGGACACAGCCAGGAGCTATGGAGACATGGAGCTTGCGCATAACAGGCGGAAAGGACAAAAACACTCCTGCCGGCTCTGCCTCGCTGATTGCCACTGTCTTCGACAAGAGCCTTGACCTTGTGGCAAAGCACTCTTGGGGCATTGATGTCATAAGAAACTCTTTCAGCCTTTATAACAACTGGTCTGCACACAACACAACATCACTGTGGTGCAGCAAGTCTGCAACCTACAAGAGTCTGACAGAAAATTATATCAATTACGGCTCTTTCAAACCGGAATTGCTCTACTATGCTGAGGAAGAAATGGCATTAATGCCAAACGCAGCCGGCGGAATACGCATCCGTGGTGCACGCCCGCTGATGATGGCCGCTGCAAAACAAGCGGCACGCAATGCCTATGACTCTGCCGATCCAAAGGCTGTCGGGGCATTTAATGTCACGGAAAGCAGTGCCGAAGACAGCGGATATGATACCACAGAAGAATTAGGCGAGGTCAAAGACGCAGAGAATCTTTCAACGCTCGTGCGCACTGACCTTGGCGAGACAGCCTATTTCACACCGTCACTCGTAGCTGACAAGGACGGAAACCTCACCATGTCGTTCCGCATGCCTGAGACAATGACGACGTGGAGGTTCATGGGATTCGTCCATGATGACAAGATGCGCCATGCGTTTATTGACACAACGTGCGTCGCACAGAAGGCAATCATCGTCAAGCCTAACATCCCTCGCTTCCTCCGCGAAGGCGAAAAGAAGAACGCCGACCAACCGGTGTTCATGGCAACCGTAAGCAACACCACCGACAAGGACATCAATGCGAATGTCACAATGCAACTCCTCGCAGCCGATGCAGAGACAGTCCTTTGGGAAAAGAAGACAGTTGTCACTGTCAAGGCAAAAGGTTCGGAGGCTGTAAGCCTTGATGCTCCAGCCGTAACGCGCAATGACAGTGTGCTTGTCTATCGCATTGTGGCTGCCGATGCTGACGGTTCCAGCGACGGTGAGCAGCAGTTCATCCCTGTGCTCCCTGCCGTTGAGGAGACTATTTCCACCATTGCGTTCATGCAACGTGGTGACAGCGTCTTCACAACAAACATCAAGGACTTGCTCATCAACGGCAGCACCGACCGCAAGATGACTGTGCGCTACACGGCAAACGCTGAGCGTGTTGTCCTTGACGCTATCCCTCACATCACCCGTCCTGCACACAAGGATGCACTGTCACTCGCCACTGCGGTGTATGTCGGCACGATGTATCCTGCCCAAACGCCTGACTCTCTCCTCACTTCTGTGACAAAAGAGCTTGCCGAAATGCAGCTTTCTGACGGCTCATGGTCATGGTGGAAAGGCATGTGCGGTTCTCCTTACATTACGGCAAGCATAGCCAAATACTTTGCTCGCCTGCGTTCAAAATACATTGCGACAGCGGAGACAGACAAGATGCTGGAGAAAGCGATGCCTTATCTCTTTGAGCGTCTCGGCAAAGAGGTGGAAAGACTGAAGAAATTCAAGTCTGCAAAGGGAGTCCATCCTTCTGAGCTTGCGACAGAAATCCTTTACATCTGCGCCTTGCAGAAGGACAATGGCAAGACTTTCGGCAGCAAAGCGGAAGCGGACATCAAGTATCTTGTCAACCTGTTGGAGAAAATTCCTGCCGAATTCACTATCTATGGTAAGGCTCAGAGTGCGGTGATTCTCTCACGCTACGGCAAGCGCGCCAAAGCGAAGGAGTTCATCGAGAGCATGCGCCAGTACTCTGTCTACACGCCGGAGGCAGGACGCTACTACGACACTCGCAAGGCTTACTACTCCTGGCGCAACTACAAGATTCCTACCGAGGTGGCTGCCATAGAGGCTCTCCGCATCGTTTGCCCTGAGGACAAGCAGACCGTTGAGGAGATGCAGCAGTGGCTCTTGCACGAGAAGCGCACCCAGCAATGGGACAATTCTGCAAACACTGCCGATGCGGTATGGGCATTCATGAGCGGCAACAATGACATCGAGATGAACCGCGACATAGCCTATAAGCTGACTATCGGCGGAAAAGAGGTGAAAGACGGTGACATCATTGACATCCAACCGGGACAGACTGCCTTCTCTGCATCCAAGGATTCCAAAGGCACGGCATGGGGCGGACTGCTCGTCACACAGCGTGCGCCACTCTCATCCGTAAAGACACGCGGCACAGGCTTCTCTGTCAAACGCGAGATTGTCGGTGACAAGAACCCTGCTGTGGGAGACAAAGTCATTGTGCGCATCACTGTCAACGCCGACCGTGACTATGATTTCGTGAAGGTAACCGACAACCGTGCGGCATGTCTTGAACCGGTTCAGCAGCTCAGTGGCTACCAATCAGCAAAGACCGATGGTACAGCACGCGGCTCATGGAGCGGATACTACCGCGAGACAAAGGACAACATGACAAACTATTACTTCGACTCGATGGCAAAAGGCACACACATAATCGAGACAGAGTACTTTGTCGACCGCGAAGGAAGATACCGTCAGGGCACTTGCACCGTATCTTGCGCCTATGCACCGGAGTTCTCCGCCGTAGAAGCCCCTGCGGTTGTGGAAACCAAAGGTAGGACGGTAAAATAAAAAGAACACAGCAATTTAAAAACAACAAAACAAGAAAAAACATTTAATGAAATTTGAAGAATTAGACCTCTCGTACAATATCCTTGATGCACTCTACGACATGAAGTTCGAGGAATGCACCCCAATACAGGAAAAGACCATACCACACATACTCAACGGCGAGGATGTCCTCGGCATCGCACAGACGGGAACAGGTAAGACAGCGGCTTACCTCCTGCCGGTGCTCTCGCTCATTGACGACTACCCTGACGACTTTCCAAGCGATGCAATCAACTGCGTCATCATGTCGCCGACCAGAGAACTTGCACAGCAGATTGACCAAGCGATGCAGGGATTCGGCTACTACCTTGACGGAATATCCTCAATCCCTGTCTATGGCGGCAATGACGGCAACCGATTCGACCAGGAAGTGAAAGCCATGAAGGAAGGTGCAGGCCTTGTCATTGCCACACCGGGACGCCTTATCTCACACCTGCAGATTGGAAATCTCGACCTCTCACGCTGCTCATTCTTCATCCTCGACGAGGCCGACCGCATGCTTGACATGGGATTCTCCGAGGACATCATGAAGATAGCAAAGGAGCTTCCGCCGACATGCCAGACAATAATGTTCTCGGCAACCATGCCGGAGAAAATCGAGGAACTTGCAAAAACAATCCTCAAAAACCCTGTGGAAGTGAAGATTGCAGTGTCAAAGCCTGCCGAGAAAATCCAACAGGCGGCTTACGTATGCTACGAGCCGCAGAAGCTGCGCATCATAGAAAGCATATTCCGTCAAGGCGACTTGCAGCGCGTAATCATCTTCTCCGGCAAAAAGACGAAGGTCAAGGACATTGCCACCAAGCTCACACGAATGAAAATCAACTGTGGGGCGATGCACTCCGACCTTACACAGGCGGAGCGCGACGACATCATGTTCCGCTTCAAGGCAGGACAGATTGATGTGCTTGTCGCCACGGACATCGTATCAAGGGGTATCGATATCGATGACATCCTTATGGTAATCAACTACGATGTGCCGCATGATGCTGAGGATTATGTCCACCGCATAGGACGCACGGCACGTGCACAGAGGGACGGACGCGCCATCACTCTCGTCAGCGAGAATGACATCTATTATTTCCAGATGATAGAGAAATTCCTTGAACGCGAGGTCACAAAGCTCCCTATGCCTGACGGTCTCGAAAACGGTCCTGAGTACAAAACCGCAAAGAAAGACTTATCACGCCAACATCAGGGAGGAAAACGCAACGCCCGACCTTCACAACGCCCAAAGACAAACAAGGCAAAACAAAACAAGGAGGGTGCCCCTAAAAAGAAGCAAAACCGTCCGCATCGCAAGCCTGTCAACAAAAGCAAAAAGGAGAAACCTCAAAGCTGATCAGTCGTCGGACACCTGAAAACGGGAATCCCTTGCAGGTGTAACAAACACACGGTATTAAATGACACATTGAACGGTTACCTTTTGCATGATGAAAGGTAACGCTTGACTTAGTGAAAGGTAACACTTTGCATGGCAAAGTGTTACCTTTCATTGTATCTATACTATTTTAACATTTCTTGTTTTATTAGTTTTGCAAAACTGCGATTTTGATAACAATATGCAAACTACAACAACCCATTTGTTTACATATTAGCAAAACAACTGTTGGTGTCTTACTTAATAAGAAATCACTAACTTTGAAATGAGTTTCATTTGCGAGGACTCGCATATCAACACCCTATTTAACGTGAGTTCGACGAAATTACGATAATGTGTGGAGCACAACCAATTTTTTAAACAACTAAATTGGATTATTGGTGTTATCAGGTAAAACGCAGAATACATCTCTGATTGTGTACGTAATGTACGGATATTCCTGTGCAGAGAACCGCGTCAGCGGTTTACAAGACAATCCCCTTTTTGAAGAAAAACCTCCTAAGATGGGGATATATAAGAGCTTTGCTGCTTGTCATTATTTTTCATTCGGACACCAATAATTTACAATTCATTTATCGGTCTGACCAATGCGAGAATCGCATACACCAATGATTTTCACATCTTTGGAGCAACAACCTGAAATGCAGAACCTTCCAATGTCGTGCCACACCTGTGGAGCGTGAACATCTCACCAAGGTCACGGACTATCTGCGTGCAGATTCTTATGCGTGCCTCGTCATGGCGCGTGATATCTATACGGTAGATAATGTACTGCCCATCGCTTTCGTCTGGCAAAATGTCCGCCTTACGCTGCCCACTCAGCCGGGCAAGATTCCGCAGAAGAATATCCATGAGGATGGCAGGCGGAAGTTTCTGACGGCTGTTTGCCATAGCCTGCTGCGCCAATATGCCGTAAACCGCACGATAATAGCGTGTCACCTCATCCAGTTCGCAATACGACCGGTCAGCGTCCGCATCAAGAAGCAGTTGGCGGATACGTGAAGGATAGTACATTGTCTCATGCTTTATGGCAGAAAAGGAGTTAGCCATCACATTGTCAAGGACATGCAGTCTGTCACGCTCAAAAGCCATTCTGTCATTGCGTTCACGCAATTCGGCAAGCTGTTTCTCACGCTTTCTCCTTTCCCTGCGCATGGCATCCATGGCAGAACGGACATCCTTGATGACATATTTGTAGTACGCAAAATAGTAGACAGGCAGGAAAAGGAAGAGCAGAAGGACAAGAAGGACTATCGCCACATTGCGGTTTGTCTCTGTGACCTGCATGCGCCGGCAGTAGTCGGCAAGCGTGGTGTCGGCATAATATTCCTTGTACATCTGCGTGTAAATAATGTTGTTGTACGCATAGATGTCCCATTCATGCAGGGCAAGAGCAGACACAGCAATCTCATTGCGCAAGGACATCAGCAGCTGATAGTCAAAGGAAACGGAGTCATTCAGCCAGCGCATGTCTGCGGAAGACGCCATCTCACGGTCAAAGAACATCAGTGTGTCGTTGCGCTGTCCGCCTCCGGCAACATAATCCTCGTTGATTTCCTCTATGCAACGTTTCGCAAAGCCAAGTGCTTCGGAGTATCTGCCTTTCACATTGCACTCATAGACGCTGTCGGCAAGGGATACATAGTCCTGTGCACCGGCACTGAAGGCCAAGGCAAATGCCATAACCGCCATGGAAAGACGCTTCACGCCCACAGGCAAACGGAAGAAAAAGCGCGAGCCTCTGCCCTCTTCACTCTCCACACCTATCATGCAGTCGGCAAAAAGCGCATTGGTCTTCTTGTACTTTTCAATGATTCCCTTACAGTTGATAAGTCCGAATCCATGGGACATGCCGGCAGTGTTCATGCCACGTGTCACCTCGTCCGCAATCGGTTTCACATCAAAGATACGCTCTGTCTGCCGTTCCGTCATGCCACAACCATTGTCCTCGACAGAGATTTCCACCATGCTGCCATTTCCTTCCCTGCGCGCATAGACCTTTACATAACCATCGCGCGCTGCGAATTTCCTCGCATTGTCACACAACGTGTTGAGCATAAAGAGTGTAAGGCTCCTGTCCGCCTTCACCGTCTCGGCAGTGTCTTCCACTTCAAGCCTTATGCCTCGATGCGTGTAGCTTGCGGCATTCTTGCGTATGATGTCAAACAATGGCTGCAAAGGGAATGACTCTATGTGGAGGGACAGTTCGCCCTGTCTCAGTTTTATCCATGTTGTAAGGAAATCATTCCGGCTGTTTATCTGCTCCACAAGCTCCACTATGTATTGCCTGCGCCCCTCACGCACCTCCTCCGACTCTGCCTTTCCGCAAAGCGATGATGTCTCGTGCAGCATCCGGTCTATGAGTGGTGTCATCGAGTTTATCAGGTGCATCTTGGCGCGATGCTCTGCATAAGTCTCCTGAAGTACGGAGAGTTCATGCTCTGTCATGGCACATTGCTCCTCACACTCCTCCAATTTCTCTTCAAGATCCGCTATCCCCAGCCGGCTTTCCTCTTGCATTGACGACATTTTTGCCAAAGGCTTTCCGGCACGTGTCATGCGTATGCGGCGCATGACGAGATAGAGAAGGAGGAACAAAAGCGCGGCAACGACACATATTATTATATATATAAGTATGTTGAGCCATTGCACTTGGCTGCCAAGCTGCTCGGCACGCGCCTCCAACTGCTTGTCCTGGCGCGTGTTCTCGTAAAGGTCAAGATATGTGTTGCGGTGCCGGTCGCTCTCCGGCTTCATGTCCATTGCCGAGAAAGCTATCGAGAACTGTTCGTGGATTGATGCCATGAGAGCAGGAGCCTGGGCTATTGCGGAATCACCTTTCACCGCCTGCTGCAGAGAGTAGACGGCACCGGGATAGTCACCGATACGGATATAGCAGCGTGACAAGGTACGCCATGCAGCCGCCTGTTGGTAGACATCACCATAGTCCTTGAACAGCCGCAGAGCCTTGTCGGCAAGGGTTCCTGGCACGAAAGAACCTTGTATGCTGTCAATGCCCATGTACCTTCGTGCCAAGCGTTCGTCAGGCATTTCCATGTTCGGGTTATCCATCATTTGCTCACTCAGTGCCTGCAAGACATTGGCACACCAATAAATGTAGCCGTTCTCACGAGAGATGATGTAGCAAAGCATCAGGCATTCCAGCTCTTGGTGGGCAATGTTTTCCTTTGTTCCATGGCGGAGTATGCCGCCGGAACCTATATTGTAGAGAAAAGCGACGTACTGTGCCGTATCACGGCGCAGCCCGACAAGACTGTCAACCTTCAGGTGCGACGCCACTGCAGCGTCTGTGTTTCCGACATAATAGTCATAGACAGAGGAGACAAGATACAGCTCACTCTCGCCGTACAACAGCCTTTCCTGCTCATGTTCCGACAGTGCCGGCTGCTCTGTTTTTATGCGCTTCAAGTGCTGCAACGCATTCTGGCGGTACTGGTAGTAGTCCTTATTGGCAGAGCAACGCTGGCAGATGCGCATCTGCTGGACAGAGGCAATGAGAAGTTCTATGCTGTTGTCCGTCGTCTGATGCACTTTTCTCAAAAGAGAGTCTGCGACAGCATACTGCATCTTGCCTATATGATGAAAAGCCAGATTGTTCAAAGCCTCAGCCCTTTGGTCTGCGGATGCAGCAGGAAGCGTCAGGACACTGTCAGCATACAGTTTTGTTTTTTCAAGCGAACGGTAGTGCTGTGAGTAGGCTATCCTGTTCAGACGCAGTGCCACTTGGTCATTATCCGAACAGGAGTAAAAAGAAAGCAGACTCCCCATCATCGTTATGATGATAGAAAGTCTGCCTGTTATGTTGCTTATAAATGACAACTTATTTTCCTCAATTATCATTTATGGCTGTCCATGGAAACACACTGTAATGCGTCCTTGGATATTCTCCTGTCTGTGAACAGCCGTGTATAGGGTTCTTACTTCTTGCAGTAGCTGAGAGCCTCTTTGCACTTGTCAGTGATGTACTGCCAGTCGCCTGCTGCAACCTTGTCCTTAGGGAAGAGCTTGGAGCCCATGCCTACGCAGAACACACCTGCTGCAAACCACTTCTCAAGGTTCTCCTTCTCAGGAGCAACACCGCCTGTGACCATAATCTTTGACCAAGGCATTGGAGCCATAAGGCCTTTGATGAGGTTTGTGCCCACAACGTCGCCCGGGAACACCTTTGTGAAGTCGCATCCCACTTCCTGAGCCTTGCCGATTTCAGATGGTGTGAGGCATCCCGGACAGTATGTCACGCAACGGCGGTTGCAGACAACAGCAACGTCAGGGTTGAAGAGCGGACCTACAACGAAGTTTGCACCAAGCTGGAGGTAAAGAGCTGCTGTAGGAGCGTCAACAACAGAACCGATACCGAGAGCGAGCTCAGGGCACTCTGTGTTAGCCCACTTAGAGAGCTCACCGAACACCTCGTGAGCGAAGTCGCCACGGTTAGTGAACTCGAAAGCGCGTACGCCACCTTCGTAGCAAGCCTTTATTACATTCTTACAAACCTCAACATCCTTGTTATAGAAAACAGGAACCATAGGTGCTGCAGCGATTTTCGCCATCACCTGAAACTTATCGAACTTTGCCATTACTTTATTTACTATTTTTTTATTTGTCCTTAGTAATAGTAGTAAATAATTCCTAAATTGTCAACCAATTAGCGCTGTACGCGACCGTTAGCGTTACCACCAGCAAGAGCCTCTACCTCAGAAGCATTGACGAGGTTGTAGTCACCGTTGATAGTGTGCTTGAGAGCAGAAGCAGCAACAGCGAACTCAAGAGCCTCGCCCTGTGTCTGCTTGGTGAGAAGACCGTGGATAAGACCACCGGAGAATGAGTCGCCACCACCTACGCGGTCGATGATGGGGTTGATTTCGTAACGCTTTGACTGATAGAACTCCTCACCGTTGTAGATCAGAGCCTTCCAGCCGTTGAATGTAGCGGAGAAAGACTCGCGGAGAGTAGATACGACATACTTGAAGCCGAACTCTTCCTTCATCTGCTTGAAGATGCCCTCGTAGCCGGCTGCATTGGTCTCGCCGCCCTCTACGTCTGCGTCGGGCTTGAAGCCGAGGCAGAGCTCTGCGTCTTCCTCGTTGCCGATGCAGACATCTACATACTGCATGAGAGGGCGCATGATAGACATAGCCTTCTCTGATGTCCAGAGCTTCTTGCGGAAGTTAAGGTCAACAGACACTGTCACGCCGTGACGCTTGGCAGCCTCGCAGGCAAGCTTTGTCAGCTCGGCAGCCTTGTCGGAGATAGCAGGAGTGATGCCAGACCAGTGGAACCAGTCTGCACCTTCCATGATTGCATCGAAATCGAAATCCTCAGGATCGGCCTCTGCGATGGCAGAGTTTGCACGGTCATATATGACCTTTGAAGGACGCATAGAAGCACCTGTCTCGCAATAGTAAAGACCTACGCGGTCACCGCCACGTGCAATGAATTCTGTGTTCACACCGTAGCGGCGAAGAGAGTTGACAGCAATCTGACCGATTTCATGAGCAGGGAGCTTTGTCACAAGATAAGCATCGTGACCATAGTTGGCACAGCTTACTGCCACATTTGCCTCGCCACCACCGGGGATGATGCGGAAAATGTCTGTCTGAATGAAACGATCCTGTCCATTAGGACTAAGGCGAAGCATAATCTCGCCGAGTGTCACCACTTTTGCCATAGTTTTGTTTTGATTTAAGTTATGTTTATAATGTTATAGATTATATTTGTTATAAATTATATCTCTCAATCCATACACTTGATTAAAATCATCTACAAAACTACACATAATTTTGCTAATAAAAGAAGAAAATAATGAAAAAAATGACTTTTTTTAATATTTTTATGGACTGTGTGTTCGCACAATTCAAATTTTATTACTATTTTTGCAAAGAATTCCAGAACAATATCTTCAATCAATGAGTCAAAAGGTAACAATAAAGGATATAGCAAAACGTGCCGGGGTCTCGGTGGGAACAGTTGACAGAGTGCTGCACAATCGCCCCAACGTGTCGAAATCTGCCTTAGAAAAGGTAAAGAATGTATTGGAAACCATAAACTACCAGCCAAACGCCTACGCTTCAGCAATGGCAACCAACCGTCATTGCACATTTTACCTGCTGTTGCCAAAGAAAGAATCCGAAGACTATTGGACTGAAGTTGAGGAAGGAGCCATGCATGCCGTAGAGACTCATCGGGACTTCAAGATAAATGTCCGTACAATCCGCTACGACCGTTTCTGTGCAGACTCGTTCCATGACACATGCCTGCAATGTATGACGGAAAAGCCAGATGGCGTGATTGTTGTACCGGCATCACTCGAATACACACGCACGTTCACAGACAAGCTCCACGAACTCGACATACCTTTCATATTCCTTGACTCATATCTTCCTGACCTGAAGCCTTTGGCATTCTATGGTCAAGACCCATTCTGCTCAGGGCAGTTTGCTGCCAAGATGATGATGCTTGTTGCCGGAAACGAAAAAGAGATAATGCTGATGAAACAGACAAGGAACGGAAATATCGCATCAAAGCAGCAGTATAACCGTGAAGTCGGATTCCGCCACTATATCAATGAGCATCACCCTGAAATAAAGGTAATAGAGCTTGACCTGCTACTGGAGAAAGATGCGAAGACGCACAACGAACTGCTTGAAGAGTTCTTTGAGAACCATCCGCAGATACACCATTGCATCACTTTCACCTCAAAGGCATACATCGTTGCGGAATTCATTCAGCGTACAAACCGCAGGAATGTACAGATAATGGGGTATGACATGATTAAAAAGAACGCGGAATGCATCCGCCAGGGCAGCATCTCATTCCTAATAGCACAACATGGATACATGCAGGGGTACAACTGTGTGGATGCACTGTTCCGTGCCATCATACTGAAACAGGAGGTGAACCCTGTGAACTATATGCCCATAGAGCTTCTCACGAAAGAGAATGTCGATTTCTACCAGCATAAGCAAATTTAACACCATCACACAAAAGTGGGCTGCATTTGGTGAAATGCTTTATCAGCAGGCACTTATGAATCCATTAACTGCATGACAGAAACTATTATATCAAAATCTTACAAACAATAAATCTAAACAAATTATGAAGCAGCAAGCATTTTTAAAAATCAATCCTGCCGACTCCGTAGTTGTCTGCCTCCAGCCTATTGCAAAAGGCACACAGATTGAAGTTGACGGAAAGTCCATCATCCTTCTTCAGGATACTCCTGCAGGACATAAAGTCCTTATCGAGGACAAGGCAGAGGGCGAGAACATCATAAAGTACGGTTATCCTATCGGACATGCCATGACAGCTCTCAAAGCAGGCGAATGGGTCAACGAGGACAACCTGAAAACAAACCTTTCCGGAAAACTTGAGTACACATACAATCCAGTAGACGAGAAACTGAACATTCCTTGCGAGAACCGCACATTCAAAGGATATGTACGCAAGAACGGTGATGTAGGTGTGCGTAATGAGGTGTGGATTGTACCTACCGTAGGCTGTGTAAACGGCATTGCAGAGAAACTTGCAGAGAAACTTCGCGAAGAGACTAAGTGTGAGGGCATCGACGCTGTCTACACATGGCACCATAACTATGGCTGCTCACAGTTGTCTGACGACCATGAGAACACAAGAAAAGTGCTCCGTGACCTCGTTCTTCATCCAAATGCAGGTGCTGTGCTCGTACTTTCCCTCGGCTGCGAGAACAACCAGCCAAAGGATTTCATGGAAATGCTCGGCGACTACGACAAAGACCGCATAAAGCTACTTGTCACACAGGATGTTGACGGTGATGAGGTTGAAGCAGGAATGGAGATTCTGCGTGACCTTTACAAGATTGCCAAAGAGGACAAGCGTGAAGATGTGCCTGTATCAAAGCTGCGCATCGGCTTGAAATGCGGCGGCTCTGACGGTTTCTCCGGCATCACAGCCAACCCTCTTGTAGGAGAACTTTCTGACTGGCTTGTGGCACAGGGTGGTACATCAATCCTCACAGAAGTTCCTGAAATGTTCGGTGCTGAGACAATCCTCATGAACCGTTGCGAGACAAAGGAACTTTTTGAGGACACAGTGAAACTCGTCAACGACTTCAAAGAGTATTTCCTTTCCCATGGTGAGCCTGTAGGAGAGAACCCTTCACCGGGCAACAAGAAGGGCGGCATCTCAACACTTGAGGACAAAGCTCTCGGCTGCACACAGAAGTGCGGACGTGCTCCTGTCAGCGGAGTCCTCGGCTATGGCGACCGTCTGCAGGTCAACGGTCTCAACCTCCTCTCAGCTCCAGGCAACGACCTCGTGGCTTCCACCGCTCTGGCAAGTGCAGGATGCCACATCGTGCTCTTCACGACAGGACGCGGAACACCGTTCGGAACATTCGTGCCAACAATGAAAGTCGCTACCAACCCTACCCTTGCAAGCCGCAAGTCAAACTGGATAGACTTCAACGCCGGTCAGCTTATCGAGGGCAAGGATATGCTCACAGTCCGCAATGAGTTCATTGACAAGGTGCTCGCTGTCGCTTCCGGCGAACCGGCACGCAACGAAATCAACGGCTACCGTGAGATTTCTATCTTCAAGAACGGCGTGACATTGTAATCATAAGGCGACTATCTCGCCATACAGCATAGTGAACAAAATCAGCGATACCAGTTGTGCAACAACAAGGAAACTGATTTTGTTCACTTTCATAATAACGGTAAAAGTTGGAAGTTGAAAGCACATGGCATTACTCCCCCTCCTCACATTCATAACACTGTATCTGGTCATATCCATCGTTATGGGCGATTTCTACAAAGTACCCATAACAGTGGCTTTTCTGGCTTCTGCCATAGTAGCCATAGCCACACTGAAAGGCAAACCGCTGAAAGAGAGAATAAAGGTGTTCTCCCATGGGGCGAGTTCTGAGAACATGCTTCTCATGATACTCATCTTCATCCTTGCCGGAGCATTCGCCTCTTCAGCAAAAGAGATGGGAAGCATTGACAATACCGTAAACCTTGCACTCGCCTATCTTCCACCGGACATGCTCATGGCAGGAATATTCCTTGCCGCATGCTTCATTTCCATATCCGTCGGCACAAGTGTCGGCACCATCGTGGCACTTGTCCCCATAGCCTCAGGGCTCGCTGCATCAACAGGGACAAGCATCGCCATGATGACAGCCGTAGTCGTTGGCGGGGCGTTCTTCGGCGACAACCTCTCATTCATCTCCGACACAACCGTTGTAGCCACACAGACACAAGGCTGCAAAATGAGCGACAAGTTTCGTGCGAATCTTCTCATAGTCGCTCCTGCCGCAATAAGCATATTCATACTGTACATAATCCTTGGACACAACACAAGCGCTCCTGCCGGAATCCATGAAGTCGATTTCCTTAAAGTCCTGCCTTACCTCTTTGTCCTTGTCCTTGCTGCCGTAGGGCTAAACGTGCTGGTAGTCCTTACCATCGGCACCGCCCTTACAGGAGTGATAGGCATCATGAGCGGAGCATTTGACGTCTTCGGCTGGATGCAGTCAATGAACACCGGTATTCTCGGCATGTCCGAACTCATCATCGTCACCATGCTCGCCGGCGGAATGCTTGAGATAGTCCGCGAGAACGGTGGCATAAACCTTATCATAAATCTCATAACACGCCACATTGACAGCCGCCGTGGAGGAGAGGCAGCGATAGCTGCCCTTGTCACTGTTGTCAATTTCTGCACCGCAAACAACACCGTGGCTATAATCACCATTGGACCTATAGCCAAGCAAATAGCAGAAAAGTTTGGCATCGACCCACGCCGCTCGGCATCACTACTTGACACATTTTCATGCTTTGCACAGGGCATCATACCCTATGGAGCACAGTTGCTCATGGCAGGAGGCCTCTCCGCAATAGCCCCTATAGAGATAATCCCATATCTGTTCTACCCCTACGCCCTCGGAATATGCGCCGTAATGGCTATAATCACAGGTCGTCCATATCGGTTTACAAGCAAATGAACAAAACCAAAGAAATCATTTTCGACAACATCTTCATCCTCATGCGCCGCACTGCGTTCAACTCGGATGAAGAGACAATCCCCATGTCCCAATGGAAATGGCAGCAGGCAGAAATGCTCATGAAAAAAGCAGAAGAAGAGATTGAGCCTTACTCATGCGCAGAACGTTACCACTTTGTGAACAAATTCCAAGAAAAGAAAAGGGAAGCGATATGGGCTGAGGAACCTCACATGATAGACACATCGACAGAGACCTTGGAGTTCCTCAACCTTATTATATATAATATAGACCATATCGAGAGACAGGGATTCTCCATTCCGGGCATAATCCTCGCAGGGCAATACCTCCGCCAAAAAGGAGACCGTGTGGACTTTGTGAAACTTGACAACTGGATAAACAAGCTCCATATACGCCGCATGACGTCACTCATAGGGTCACTGCTGATTGACATCTTCCATTTCGATGCAGACGAACTGCCGTTCATGCACAAGAAATACAAAAACACAAAGGCACTCCTCTGCAATCAGCTGCAATGCAAGACAAAGAATGGTTTTGTAGGAAAGACAAAATCATTGCTACGCTATTCCCCTCTCGGTGCTGTCGGCTATTGGAGCCAAATTACAAAAAACGCACTTGACAACATCGAAGAATAAGAAACAACACCACTTTACAGCAGGAAAAATACCATAAATCTGCCGAAGACTTATACACACATTAAGATTAACATAATTTTAACTTTTATAGACCCATTGATAATCAACACTTTGCAAAAAAGTTACATATAACCTCCAAAAAAAAACATAAAAAAACTTTGCAGGATTCAAAAAAGTATGTACCTTTGCATCGTTTTAATAACAATTGATTGTTTTACAGATTTAAAAGCTTAAAAAGAAATGAAGAAATTGGTATTTATGTTCGTAGCTATGGCAGCTATCTCTTTTGCATCATGCAACGGTAACAAGACAACTCAGGCTGAGGCTACTGACACTGTTGACACAGTTGCTGTTGATACAGTTGCAGTTGACACAGTTGCTGCTGACACAACAGTTGCTGAGTAATCATCAACTTAATACGAACAGTACGACAGAAATGACCGCCGGCTCTCAGAGTCGGCGGTCTTTTTGTTTCCCTGGCAGCAGAGACTATCACAATCTTGTATTGGCATACACTTTGCCCATAGCCTGTGAAAAGTACCGGAAGAAAGAAACATCAAACCTACATAACACAACAACACATGATAGAAAAAGTAAAAGAAATCGTACTTGAAGCATCGCGCCTCATGGCAACAGATGCTTTTGAAATAGAAGAAAAAGACGGCATGGCAAACATTGTCACCTCGTCAGATGTCGCCGTTCAGGACTTCCTCTGCAAGCATCTCGCTGCCATTCTTCCCGAAAGCGGCTTTTTGTGCGAAGAGAAGGACATGAATGACATGTCACATGAGTGCACATGGATTATCGACCCTATCGACGGCACGGCAAACTACAGCCGCGGAATAGCACAATCAGCCATCTGCGTCGGACTGCGCAAAGGCTCGGAAATGCAGCTCGGCATGGTCTACATCCCTATCACAGGCGAACTCTTCTTTGCCGAAAAAGGCAAAGGAGCATATCTCGAAATGATTGATTGCGAGACAAAAACAACCGTGAAACCTGCCAGACGCATCAATGTCTCACAGCGTTCTTTCAACAATTCGCTGATGTGCACCGCACTGCCGGTCTACCATAAGGAGCACGCTGCCGTATGCTCGGCTATCATCAACGACACTTTCCCTCTGATTAACGACCTCCGACGCTTCGGTGCTTGCGCACCCGAACTGTGCTATGTCGCCATGGGACGCTGCGAACTGTACTTTGAATACATCCTCAGCCCGTGGGACTATGCCGCTGCATCACTCATCCTCACCGAAGCTGGAGGCATAATAACCGACCTCGAAGGCAATGCCGTCACCTGCGTTGACCCATGCGGACTCGTTGCGGGCAACTCTCCTGACAACCACCGCCGGTTGCTTGACATTGTGCACAAGCACTATCGCAAATAATCGGCAAACACAACATCCTACAAACAAGAAGCGTACTATCACCAAAAACAGTAGCGCTCCATCGCAAAAAATAGAGAAGGACAAAAAACATCCTTCTCTATTTTTTATGTACAAATGAAATCTTTGAAAAGTTCTAATGCGATTAGTACGGCACAACTTGTCAGTCTACATGTCTGTACATTTGATTAAAACAAAGATGTTGCTAAACTTGATTATCGGTTGTCCAAGATGAACGGAAAAATCAAATTCTTCATGCTTTGCCCATTCAAGGATTTCATCCATAACATCTTTTGGATAGTACATGGACAGTACCTTTTGTTCTAAGAGTTCTCCCCAAGTTTTCTCAGGAATTGTAAGAGCATTAATGTCTCTTATACGGCTGATACCCAATGCTACGCATACACAACTACTTCGGAAATCTCCTTGAGATTCGATAACATTCACATTAAAACGCAACCTGACTCCATCAACAAATCTCTTTATTTCCAACAAATCATTCACCAAGCCAAGTTCGTCAATATATTTTAGCTCCATTTTTGCATAGGTATAGAACATTTCATTGGCATTCAGCCGTTTAAGCCCGAATTTTGTCAAAGCCTCAATAGCCTCGATAGCGTTCTTTCTTACAAGAAGCTCTTGTTGATACATGTGTTGATTAATTGTTCCCATAATATTTTTACTTATGATTGAATATTGATTTTGAATGCAAAATTATAACTTAGCTATGCTGTAGCACTGCGCAACTGACAAAAAAATATAATTCTTTTAATAATCATTATGAGTTATGCAGAGTTTTTGCGCATCATTTTATGTACCTTTGCAATATAATAACACAAAAACCTAAAACAGAAGTGCATGATTAGCAAAACATTCAATCGCTATATTTGGTTGTTAAATACGCTTCTACACCAAAGGAAACACTATTCCTTGTCAAACGATACCAAGAAGGCGACAAAGAGGCACTCACGAAAATACATAATAGTTATTTGCGTCTCGTGATCTGTGTTGCAAAGCGATATGTCGATAAGGGGTTGAGCATCAATGAACTGATAGACGCCGGCAGCAAAGGATTGGAAATAGCTTGTGAAAGGTTTGATGAAACAAAAGGATTCAAATTCGTGCATTATGCAGTGTGGTTTATACGAGAATATATAAAACAGACGATAATTGACAATAGCAATGATAGCAAATAACTAATGTACAACTCTAAAAAAACAAATGTATGAAACTAAAGATTTCTAAAACCAACATTATCAAAACAGTTGACGAATGGAAACAATTTGCCCCTCCTATGGATAAAGACAAGCATTGGAAAGAAGGGCGAAGCGCAATGTCTCTTGCACAGTTTGTCACCAACGAAGAACAGACTAAAAAAATTGGAAAGCGTATTAAAAGAGTTGGGATACGACACGAGAGGGACAATACACTGCACACCTGAAGCAAATACAGCCCTGCCGGGAAAAGGTAACGGCAGAAATCACAACTTTTTGATGATTGGCGAAGACTTTGTTGCAGGCATTGAAGCAAAAGTGTCTGAGTCATTTGGCAAATCAATAGCCAAAGAGCTATGTAATGCGTCAGAAAACAAGCAGTACAGAATAGACACATTAGCCAAAGAATTATTTGGATGCGAAATCAATGAAGATACAGAAGACATAAAGTATCAACTGATGACAAGCACCATGGGCTCCTTTTTCGAGGCTATTAAGAACTCAAAAAGCAAAGCATTGTTTCTCGTCATTGTATTTACTGACGGTATACCCCCAAAAGAAGAAAAAGCAGTAAACGAAAACAATAAAGATTATGTTGAATTCTGCAAATGTTTGGGATTACCGGAAAATGGTGGTACGATTAACAAACTAAACATAGAGTTGACAATCAAGAAAATTGAAATATCACTCAAATCATAGTCACCGTGATTCCTCGTCTGACAAAAGGTAACACTTCGCATGACGAAAGGTTACCTTCCATAACGCAAAAGGTCACAGTTCATGACACGAACTGTGACCTTTTGTTTTACATATAAATACGACAAGATTGATTCAATGTTATCTCATTGGTTTACAACACTATCCTACCGCACCTCAAGAACATACACCAGAGTCGGGGCGGCGTCCACCGCGCGCTCGCCATCGCCCTGCGATGTCTGCTGCACAAAGAGGTCAAGGCGTTGCTTGCTGCGCCATAACTCCGTGTCATGGCTCGGCTCCCATGCGCCAACGGAAAAGTCGGTAAGGTCAACAGTATGCCACTCGCCGTTGCATCCGGTGGTGGAATAGGCGTAGGAGACACGGCTGCCACGCTCGACATCACGATAGATGACACCGACATTCCTGCCGTCGGCAACTATCCTCGGACGGGAAATGGGAATCATCTTCGTGCCGCCGCCGGACAGTGAGAACGGTGTGGTACGCCGGGAAATGATACGACTGCCCCACTTCTCGCCGTCATACCACACCAGCCTGTACTGCGGAACAGTGGAATCACTGTCGCGCCAATAAGTCACAATGTACGGGCGTGAGTCGGCATCCGCTGTCATGGAAGTCTGGTTTATCAGCTCTGAGTTTTGCGGTATGCGCCAGGCGTATTCCGCATTCGCGGCTGTTATCGGCAGGGAATATGGCGTCCCGTCACTGCGAGTCCATGTCTTTCCTCCGTCGGCAGACCGCGCGTAGCACAAATCATGGTTTGTCTCCACAAGCCATGTCTCACGCCACACCCACGAAACATGGATGATGCCATTGCCGTCAACATACACCTGCCAGTACGGACTGCGCCGGTTCTCGCCGTCAATCAGCGAATCCCGGACCCTCTGCCACCGCTTTGCCCGCCTGTCATAACGGTTCATCGCCATGTTGCCGCGCCCTGAAGCGCCTGAGCGATAGACAAAGAGCAGGTCACCGTCGGCAAGGGTGTAGAACTCAGGATAGGTCACATTCTTCTCGTCAATCCCTGTCATCGGTTCCCGGTCACCAAGCGTAAGGCTGCCGGGAGCTATGCTGCGGGCATAGCGCAACGGATGGCCGTGGTGGTCAAACGCCACATGGAGGTAGCCGTCACCGTCAATGCCTATGCAGATTACGTTATGTCCGTCCCTGACATTCCCCTTGTATTGGCTGCGCTGCACAGTCCATTTGTCCGTCCCCATGCGCCTTTTGGCAAGGGTAAGGAAACCGTCAGCATCGTAATAGGACACATATTGCGTGTTGCCGTGCGATGCCACGGAGTTCGTACGGAACACCGCTGTATTGACGGAAGTGCCGCTCCAGCCGTTCCCAACCATCGAAAGGTGGGTCTTCAACGGCTTTTTCTTATGGTTTTTGGGAAATGCCGCCACACTTGTCAAAGCAAATATGGCAATAAGAAAGATATTGATTTTCATTTGGTTTGTTTTACATGGATTGCATAGTCTTCAGGTGCAAATTTACACAATATATCTGAAAAACGATTTCCTCGTATGCCAAAAACTTCCGCTATTCCACGTTTTCGTGCGCAATTCTTGCAGATTTCAAGAATTTTTCCTACCTTTGTGAGGTAATTTCACACATCTGACTAATTATTATCTATCCTATGATTTCAAGAAAACAGTATATCATCACTGCACTGTTTGCGTGTCTTTTATTGTGTATCCCTACCGTTTTGCAGGCAAAAGAGGCTGCAAAAGTACGCTCTATAATTGCAAAAGTCAACAACTATTGGCAGCGCAACAACACGCCGGAAAGGAATGCTTTCTGGGATAATGCCGCATATCACACAGGAAACATGGAGGCTTACCGCCTTACGGGCAATGAGGAATGGCTTGCCTACTCACTGAAATGGGCTGAGCACAACGAGTGGAAGGGTGCGAAAGGCAACGACAAGTCGAAATGGAAGTACAACTATGGCGAGACCGACGACCATGTGCTGTTCGGCGACTGGCAGATTTGCTTCCAGACTTATGCCGACCTCTACAACATCCTTCCCGACGACCGCCGCATACGACGCGCACGGCAGGTGATGGAGTATGAGATGTCTACACCGAAAAACGACTATTGGTGGTGGTCGGACGGACTGTATATGGTCATGCCGGTCATGACAAAGCTGCATAAGATTACCGGCAACCCGAAGTATCTTGAAAAGCTGTATGAGTACATTCTTTATTCCGACAGCATCATGTATGACGCCGACGAGGGGCTTTACTATCGTGATGCGAAGTATGTTTACCCAAAGCACAAGAGCGCGAACGGCAAGAAAGACTTTTGGGCACGTGGCGACGGCTGGGTGCTTGCAGGACTTGCGAAAGTGCTTCAGGATTTGCCGGCCGGCTACAAGCACCGCAAATTCTTTGAAAACAAGTACATACGTCTTGCCAATGGTGTGGTGGCATGTCAGCAGCCGGGCGGTTATTGGAGCCGTTCCATGTACGATGAGGCGCACGCACCGGGACCGGAAACATCCGGCACGGCATTCTTTACATACGGTCTTTTGTGGGGCATAAACAATGGTTACCTTACCGAAGCAAAATACAAGGAAGCGGCTTTGAAAGGCTGGAACTATCTCAAAAACACGGCTTTGCAGAAGGACGGACGAATAGGCTATGTGCAACCTATCGGCGAAAAGGCGATTCCGGGACAGGTGGTTGACGCAAAATCCACATCAAACTTTGGTGTCGGAGCGTTCCTGCTTGCAGCCTGCGAGTACACACGTTACCTTGAAGCAGGCAGCAACGCCGACCGAAAGTATTGGGTGGACTTGCTTTATAAAATGGCTTACCCTGTCCTCAGCAACATGGCAAAGGGCGAATTGCAGAAGAACATGCTTGTGGAAGTCAGCCCGACATGGGACGGACGCGACAAGAAGGTGACTTATATGGAGGCGTTCGGCAGACTTATGGCGGGCATTGCGCCATGGCTGGCATTACCAGACGACAACACTGACGAGGGAGCAAAGCGCAAGGAGCTGCGCCAACTGGCACTCGCAAGCTACAAGAATGCCGTTGCCCCTGACAGCCCGGACTATCTCCTGTGGCGCAACGAAGGACAACCGCTTGTCGATGCGGCATACATTGCCGAGAGTTTCCTGCGCGGATTTGATGCGTTGTGGACACCGCTTGACGAGACTACAAAGCAACGCTACATCAAGGAATTCACACAATTGCGCCGTGTCGACCCACCTTACACCAATTGGCTGCTGTTCTCCGCCACCATTGAAAGCCTGCTTGCTAAAGCGGGTGCGCCACATGATGACTACCGCATAAACTCCGCAATACGCAAAGTCGAGGAGTGGTATGTCGGCGACGGATGGTATGCCGACGGTCCTTCTTTTGCCTTTGACTATTACAGCAGTTATGTTTTCCACCCTATGTATCTTGAAACGCTTCAGGCAATGATAGATGCGAAGGTGCGCACACGTATACATTATCCGAAATACTATGACCGTGCGCTCAAGCGTGCACAGAAGTTTGCAATCGTACTCGAACGTATGATTTCGCCGGAAGGCACGTTCCCGGTATTCGGGCGTTCCATTCCCTACCGCATGGCGACACTGCAGCCGTTGGCAATGATGGCATGGCATGAGAAACTGCCTGCCGGACTGACTAACGGACAAGTACGGGCGGCATTGACGGCGGTGATGCACAGGATGTTTGATGGTAAGGAGAATTTCAACGAAGGTGGCTTCCTGACCATCGGATTCGCAGGCCGGCAGCCGAACATTGCTGACTGGTACACGAACAATGGGTCATTGTACATGACCTCACTGTCATTCCTGCCTCTCGGTCTCCCTGCAACTCATCCTTTCTGGAGTGACGCTCCGATTGATTGGACAAACAAAAAGGCATGGAATAGCAAGGCTTTCCCAAAGGATCATCATTGGGATGACGGAGGAAAAGTCCGCGATTTGTTCTAAGATTTCGGCATAGATGCCTTACTGATTGAATATCAAAAATGGTTTCAAGAAAACGATATTACACACCTTTCAGTGTTCTGTCCGCAGCCGCTATTCTGACATTGGGAAGCTGTTCTGCGGGCAGCACGCTGTCTGTCCACAATCCGTCGTCCCACCACCGATATGCATGTGTGGCAGAGATTGACGCATCCGCTCTGCCAGAGAAGTTCGCATCGGGATTTGAGATATTGGACAATGACGGCAGGAAGGTTGTCTACCAACTGACTTACGACAACAAACTGCTGATAGAAACGGACATCCGTGCAGGAGAGACAAAGCATTACAAGCTGAAGAAAAGCACTGCGCAAGCATTCGACACGGTATGCGTCAGCCAAATAAGATATGACTTCCAGGACGATTTCACATGGGAGAACGACCGTGGCGGCTATCGTCTTTATGGTCCGGCATACCGCAATGGAGGCGGCAATGTCAGCGGTTACGACATCTGGACAAAGTCTGTCGGCTATCCGGTATTGGCACAACGCTACCATGACCATTGTCAAAAAGGCATAAGCTACCATAAAGACCATGGTTCGGGAATGGACGCTTACACCGTCGGACGCACACTTGGAGCCGGCATGAATGCGCTTGTGGACAATGGCAGCATTGCTTATCCGTGCGCCTATGAGAAGTGTGAAATCCTCGAAAACGGTCCGCTCCGCACTACGGCGCGCATCACTTGCTTTCCGGAAGTCATAGGTACGGACACCGTTGTGGAAAGCCGTGTCGTCAGTCTTGACAAAGGTTCGTGGATGAACAAAACAACAGTGACATACTCCAACCTGTCAACTGCCCACGAACTCGTGACGGGTATTGTCATACACAAGCAGAACAAGAGGGGCTACTCCATAGGCAAAGACAACCGATTCATCGCCTATGCCGACCTTACCGACAATCCCGACAACGGCAACGGTGTGATTTTCATCGGCATAGTAAGTCCCACTCGTCCTGATTCCGTGTCTGTCACGCCCTTGAATCCTGCACAGGGGGATGCTGTTGCACAAATCATCAACCACACATCGTACGCTCCCGGACAATCGTACACATACTACTGGGGTGCCGGTTGGAGCAAAGGCGGAGTGCGAGGCATGCAGCATTGGGAGCAGTATCTCACTGATTTTTACGAAGAACTGCAAGTCCCATTGGAAACAAAAATAAAATAAATAGCAGTATTCAGTCGCCTTATATTTTCCGTACCATATCCCTTTTTTATTAGGTTGAACATCACACACAGTACCAAACATCATCAATAAAATTTGGAAAAATGTGATAAAAGCAGTATTGTTGCACAGGAAAAATGTGACAACACTATACTATGCTAATAAGAAAAGCTACACAGCACCTTATAGAATGGAAGAAGCGCAAAGCTCACAAACCACTGATTATCAATGGTGCGCGACAAGTCGGAAAGACATTTATTGTACGTCAATTTGGTCGTGATTACTATCAGAATATCATTGAAATAAATTTTGCGCTCCAGCCAAAGTACAAAACAATCTTCGATGATGGCTTTGATGCGGAATCAATATTGAAGAACATCTCATTGAAAGATCCGTTTACTGAAATGACTCCTGGAAAGACCCTGATTTTCTTTGATGAGATTCAGGACTGTCCTAACTGCGCAACATCCCTCAAATCATTCCATCAGGACGGAAGATACGATGTGGTGTGCAGCGGTTCACTCATGGGAATACACTATAAAGAGATAGACTCCAACAGTGTCGGATACAAAGAAGACTATCGAATGTTCTCATTAGATTTCGAGGAATTTTTATGGGCAAACGGTTACAACGAGCACCATATTGACAGGCTATACAACAAAATGGCGTCTGTACAGCCGCTCTCCTCTACCGAAATGGAGGTGTTCACAGGGCTGTTTCGTGACTATATGGTGGTCGGAGGTATGCCGGAAGTTGTGGCAACTTATGTAAATAACAAAAATTTCAGCGGAGTGCTTGCACTGCAACGCCAACTCATGCGTGACTATGAAGACGACATTACAAAATATGCCGACGGAATGGATAAAGCCAGAATAAAAGCTGTCTACAAACATATACCTGTGTTTCTGGCAAAAGAAAACAAGAAATTCCAGATTTCCAAAGTAGCTCGTGGAGCACGTTCACGCGAATATGTCGGTGTAACAGAATGGCTGACGGATGCAGGAATCGTGAATATATGCTATTGCCTGGACACACCGGAACTGCCTTTGGGTGACAACTATATTGCCAACAATTTCAAGATTTATTACCATGATGCAGGAATGCTCATTGCAGCGTTGGATGAAGAAGCTCAAGCAGACCTGCGTGAGAACAAGAACTTCAATACCTACAAAGGAGCCGTCTACGAAAACATTATAGCCGAAACACTTGTCAAACAAGGATATAGTCTCTATTTCTACCGAAACGAGAAGAGTACAATCGAAATGGACTTCTTCATCAGAGACCGATAAAGCCTTATCCCCATAGAAGTGAAAGCAAACGATGGAGCAACAACATCACTTAACAAGTTGATTGACAAAGGTGGCGACATTAGATACGGCATAAAACTCTGCAACAAGAACATTGGCTTTAACGGAAGATTTTACACATTCCCATATTTTCTTGGATTCCTACTGAAAAGATTCACAATGGACCGAGATAAGAATAATGTGTAATGCTACGAATATTACCAAGTCTGTTTTTGTGCCTTTTTCTCACTATCATTTCTCAACCTTGCGACCACGGAAATACGTGTTCCAAGAGTCGTGGGCATAACCGTGGGAATCACATTGGAATGAGTCGCTGCTTGCCCTTTCAATCTTTCTGCCATGGTAATAGACAGACCAAGTGTCCTTGGCATAGCCCTGACCCAATACCGTGAAACTGTTGCATGATGCATCCTTTATCTTCGTTCCGTCAAAGTAGACGCTCCAAGAGTCTTTGGCATAACCGTCATTCAGCACCTTGAAACTTGCCACCGACGCACCTTCCACCTTCCTGTCGCCAAAGAACACTGCATCAGCACCTATATAATAATGTGGGCGGTGGTGTCGTTTTTCATGTTTTCTCTCACCATGCCCACCGCAATCGTTCTGCGCCATGCAAGGCATTGCCCCAAACATAATTGCCAAAACCAATGTAATAATCAGACTTTTCATAAGATTCGGTTTTATATTTTGTAACACAATGTTTCGTTTGCAGTATTCACTCACAGCCCCTGTCGCCTAAAGTCACGACATCAAGTTCCTTCATCCGGTCACCGTCAATGGTCAGACGCACCAGTGTTCTTTCAACATGCCACCCCTGTATGCCTGCCGCACCGGGATTGATGTGCAACAAACCGAGAGCCTTGTCCGGCATAACTTTCAGTATATGTGAATGTCCTGAGATAAAAAGTTGTGGCGGATTGCTGTATATCTGCCGTGCAATGGAATGGTCATACTTGCCCGGATAGCCGCCGATATGCTTCATCAGCACCTCAACACCCTCACATTTCCAGCGCAAAACCTCAGGAAACGCAAGGCGAAGTATACCGCCGTCGCAGTTTCCGCATACAGCCCTGACTGTCCTGACCTTGGGGTTGCCTTCACTGTCCGTGCCGAACGGTGCAGCAAGACGGTCTGTTATGCTCATATCACAGATGTCCCCAGCATGCCAAATTTCGTCGCACTCCTCAAAGTACTGCAAGTATTTGTCATCCCACCATGAATGTGTATCGCTAATTATGCCTATCCTTTTCATTGCCAATCATTGTTTTTAGTTTCAGTCAAAAAGATTCAATTCCTGCGGAGCAGCAGCAAAATTGGCAGTGGAAGACTGTGTGACTTCATTTTCTTTGGTGGTGTTCTCTGTCATTTCTGCGACAGAATTGTCGTCCGAAATCATGGCAAGGAACTCGTCCTCACTGACAATCTTCACGCCAAGGCGTTCCGCTTTCTGCAGCTTTGACGGTCCCATGTTCTCGCCGGCAAGGACAAATGATGTCTTGCCCGATATGGAACCAACATTCTTTCCTCCATGCCGCTCGATTATCGCCTTATACTCGTCACGGCTATGGTGAGTGAAAACACCACTGATGACCACCGACATACCTGCGAAAGTTTCCTTTTGCCCTGCCGTCTGCTCCTCCGAAAGCCTCATCTGCAAGCCGTATTCACGCAGACGGTTAAGGATTTCGATGTTCGTTTCGTCATGGAAATATCTGATGACGCTCTCTGCTATCACCTCGCCTACTCCATCAACTTCCAGCAGTTCCTCAAGAGAAGCAGAGGCAAGTGTGTCCATATCCTTGAAATGGCGTGCAAGAAGGCGCGCCGTTGTCTCACCAACGAAACGGATGCCAAGCGCGAAAACGACACGCTCGAAAGGCACTTCCTTGCTGTCGCTGATGCTCTTCACCACCTTTTTCGCAGACACCAATCGGTTATCATTGCCTGATGTAATCTGCTGAGGAGTAAGTTCATAGAGGTCGGCAATGTTATGTATCAGCCCGCGGTTGTAGTAATCATCGACAGTTTCCGGGCCAAGCGTCATGATATTCATTGCCTTTCGCGCGATGAAATGCTCTATGCGCCCCTTTATCTGAGGAGGACATCCGGCATCATTAGGGCAATAATGGGCAGCCTCACCCTCATAACGCACAAGTTCCGCGCCGCATTCAGGACAATGGGTGGCGAACTTCACCGGCTCGGCATCAGCACTACGGCGTGATGTTTCCACACCGACAATCTTCGGGATAATCTCGCCGCCTTTCTCTACATACACGTAATCACCGATGTGCAAATCGAAAGAACGTATGAAATCCTCATTGTTCAGCGTTGCACGCTTTACAGTCGTTCCCGCCAGCCATACCGGAGCCATATTGGCAACAGGCGTTATCGCACCGGTGCGCCCCACCTGATAGGTCACTTCCAGCAACGGTGTGCTGACACGTTCTGCCTTAAACTTGTAGGCAATCGCCCAGCGCGGACTTTTGGCGGTATAGCCCAAATGCTGCTGCTGACGCAGGGAATTGACTTTAAGCACCACGCCATCCGTAGCTACAGGCAGGTTTTTGCGTTCCTCATCCCAATAGGCTATGCAGTCCATGACCTCCTGCAGCGTCCTGCATTTCCTCATTCCTTCCGACATCTTGAATCCCCAGCGCGCGCACTGCATAAGATTCTCATAATGACCGTCGGAGGGCAACTCCTCGCCAAGCAGATAATAAAGGTACGCATCAAGACCACGCTCTGCCACAACACGCGAATTCTGCGACTTCAAAGTCCCCGAAGCAGCGTTTCGAGGGTTGGCAAACAACCTCTCTCCTGCCTCCTCACGCTCGGCATTAAGTCGGCGAAACGATTCCCAAGGAAGCAGGATTTCTCCGCGAATCTCAAAATTTTCGGGATAACCGCCAGGCATTTTCTCTGCCGAAAGCTCTTCAGAAAGTTGCAAAGGTATGCACCTGATGGTACGCACATTCTGCGTCACATCATCACCACGTACACCGTCACCGCGTGTGACGGCACGCACAAGCCTGCCATTCTCGTAAGTCAGCGATATTGACAGACCGTCATACTTCATCTCACAGCAAACCTCAAACTCCTGCCCTTCAAGACCTTTGCTCACCTGCTCATACCATGCCTGCACCTCCTCACGGCTGTACGTGTTGGCAAGGGAGAGCATCGGGTAACGATGCTCCACCTGAGTGAACTGCTGATTGATGTCATTACCCACCCTCTGCGTCGGCGAGTTCTCATCATAAAACTCAGGATGCTTCGCCTCCAAGTCCTGCAATTCACGGAGAAGGAAGTCGAAATCCTGGTCGGAGATTGTCGGATGGTTGAGCACATAGTAACGGTGGTTGTGCTCATGAAGCTCACGGCGTAGTTGTAATATGCGTTCTGTTTCTGTCATAGTAATGGCAAAGTTACGGATATTTTCCGTAATAATACAATGCTTTATGCTAATTTTTCGCTTTTTTTACAACAATATATGCAATAAGAATGAAAAAATTGTTATCTTTGCATACTGAAAATCAACTTGCTTATATGACAGGAAGTATCGGTTCATGTCATTGGCACAAAAAGGTGAAGCAAAGCAAAAACAAACAAAACAATAATAGAATGGCAAAAGTTATTATCAACTCCTACGATGAGTTTGCAGAATATCTCGGCAAAGAGATAGGTACAACCGATTGGTTTCAAATCGATCAGGACCGTATCAACCTGTTCGCAGATGCGACACTCGACTACCAATGGATTCATGTCGACGTGGAGCGCGCAAAGACAGACAGTCCGTTCAAGTCAACCATCGCACATGGTTATCTGACAATGTCACTGCTCCCGAAACTGTGGTACGACACAATCGAGGTGAACAATGTGGCACAGCTCGTGAACTACGGTCTCGACAAGATGAAGTTCGGAATGCCTGTCATCACAGGAAGTTCAATCCGCATGAAGACAGTCCTGCACAACATCCAGAACCTCCGTGGCGTCTGCAAGGCGGAAATCAAGTTCACCATCGAAATCCAAGACCAGCGCAAGCCTGCTCTTGAGGGTATCGCGACGTTCCTTTACTATTTTAACAAGTAAGGGGGACATATCCAACCTATAACAATATAAAAGCGAAATACCTAAAAAAGTCAAGTGGACTCCTCTTCAATAGTTTGCTCTTAATAGCGACTATAGATTGAGTGCAGTACTGCTCTTACAAGTATTTCGCTTTTATACATGATATGTAGAAAACACCTCAACATATCAAAAAACTATCACCATTATTTTCTTCAACCGTCATTTCTCTATAAATTAATGTGCCACTATGTCTGAAAGCGAACTATATATCACACATTCGCACAATGTGCGTCTTGATAATGAATACGCCCAATGGCTCACAGAACTAATTGGGCGCTACAGACATGCACAAATCAAAGCTGCCGTAAAGGTCAACGCTCAAAAGCTTTTATGGAATTGGCAGACCGGACGTGACCTTGCACTACGTAAGGCAGAAGAAAAAATGGGGAACAGGAATCGTGGAACAACTCAGCCTTGATTTGCAGGCAGCTTTCCCTAATGAAAAGGGATTCGGGTCAAGCAATCTATGGTATATGAAGAAATGGTATCTCTTCTATGAAGAAAAACTCCACCAACTTGTTGGAGAATTGGGCATAATTTCCGAAGACTTTCTCCACCAAGCTGGTGGAGAATCCATACAACACTCTGCACAAACCGCATTTCCTAAACTTTTCTCGTATGTGCCATGGAAGCACCATGTAGAAATCATAACAAAGTGTAAGACTGTCGAAGAAGCGGTCTTTTACCTTAAGTTAACGGTAAAGGAATCACTTTCACGACAAGGGCTTGTTAATTGCTTAAAGGCTAATTTATTTATTGAAAAAGGCGGAGCCATCTCTAATTACAAGGAACATCTTCCCCTGCCACATGCTCAATTAGCACAAGAAATAACACGTGGAAATTACGATTTTAGTTTCATTCAGCTGCCACCGGAATATTGCGAACGTGATTTGGAAGATGCGCTATGCAAATAGATGACACGCTTTCTCCTTGAACTTGGAAGCGGTTTCGCATTCGTTGGACGACAAAAGGAATTAGTGGTCAGTGGAGTAAGCAGACGCATCGATTTACTATTCTACCACATAAGGCTACGTTCGTATATTGTTTTGGAAATCAAAGTCAAACCATTTGAACCCGGTTTCACTGGACAAATCAACTTCTATGTGAATGCTGTTGACGAATTGCTTAAAACGGATGAAGACAACCCGACTATAGGCATCTTGATATGCAGTGACATGAGGGATACAGATGTACAACTTTCGTTTAAAGGCATAACACCCCCTTTAGGAGTGGCAACCTATAACAATGTGCAGTTGGAGGAAATAAAGAAACAACTACCAACCTATAACCAACTTGTTGAACGAGTCAGGCTTCTGGAAAAAGAACTGAAAAAATGATTAAGAAACAAACTCTCTCACAGAACTGCTTATAAAAACATACGGCTTACATATAATTGTCTGTATTGTAATTACACCACAGGCTATTACATATAAGCCGTATATTATGCTTAAAAGACAAAATACCTTATCAGAATTGTTCCAGAATCTTTATTCTCTTCGCTGTGTCAGGGTGTGTGGAGAATAAATTTCCCATGAATGAACTGAAACCTGACAAAGCCATCTCAGGACGAATTATGAACATCTGTGCCACATCGTCACGTCCGGTCTCTCCCAAACCCGGGTCACCGGAGATTTTCCTGAGTGCGGAAGCGAGGGCAAGCGGATTGCCGCAAAGCTCTGCACCACCGGCGTCTGCCATGTATTCACGCTTTCTGGAAATGGCAAAACGTGTCATCATCGTGAACAAATAAGCTATCGCACAGCAGAAAAGACCTATCAGCATCACTGCCATCATCGACAGTCCGTTGCCTTTCTCGTCATCGCGGCTGCTGCGACTGCCACCACCGAACCACAGCATGTGGTAGAACATGTTGTAGACCATGCCCATGACTGTGGAGATGATGCCCACAAAAACAATGCTGATGACAAGCAGGCGAGTGTCGTGGTTGCGGATATGGGTCAGTTCGTGACCAATCACTCCGGCAAGCTCATCATCGTCAAGCAGGTCAAGAAGTCCCGTCGTCACCGTGACTGTGTAGGACTTGCTGTCTATTCCTGATGCGAAAGCATTGAGCTGAGGGTCATCAATGACATTCACCTTCGGCATCTCCATACCGCAAGCCATGGTGAGATTCTCCACAATGTTATACACACGAGGATTCTCACGGCGCTCCAAAGGGCGTGCCCCCATAGCGGAACGAATCATGGCGGTGTTACCGAAATAGGCTATGGCAAACCAAATTCCCACTCCACCAACCACCCATGGGAGAGTCCGGAGGAAATAATGATTTACCGCATCAGCGTCAAGAGTGTGCACAAGTTCACCATACTGATTGTAATATCCGCCTCCAAAATAATTCACCAGAGCAAGGAACACCCACACCATGCCAAGCAGGATGACAGGAAACATGATGAGAAGGATTATGCTCATCATGTTGTTCCTCGACTGCTGGGTATGCATCCCGACATATTTCATATCTTTTACAGTACGGCGGTTCTACTTAAAAGTTTATCTCTGGTGCCTTCTCCACTGCTGCACGCTCTGCCGGTGCCACTTCAAACATCGGCTCTTTCCGGAATCCGAACATGCCGGCAAGGATATTTCCCGGGAATGTCTGTACGGCATTGTTCAACTCACGTGTCGTAGAATTGAAGAAGCGGCGTGTCGCAGCGAGCTTGTTCTCTATGTCAGACAACTCTGTCTGCAGCTGCAGGAAGTTCTGATTAGCTTTCAACTCTGGATAAGCCTCAACAGAAACCTTAAGACCGGAAAGAGCACTGGAGAGCAGATTGTCCGCAGCAATCTTGTCGTTCATGCTTGCTGCTGTCATGCAAGCCGAACGTGCTGCTGTCACAGCCTCAAGGAGTTCCTTCTCATGCTTGGCATAGCCTTTGACTGTCGCCACAAGCTGTGGCACGAGGTCATAACGCTGTTTCAGCTGGACATCGATGTTGCCGAAAGCGTTTTCACGGTTGTTGCGCAAGCGCACGAGGTTGTTGTAGATAGAAATCACCCAAAGTACTATCAGTACCACGACGGCGATAATAACGATTGTTGTAACCATATTTTCTTGTTTTTTTGTTAGTTCATGTTTGTTTTGCCCTCCCAACACTAAAATATGACATGCTGGAAGGTGCGCACACTATCTAACATGCAAAAATAACGCCAATTACCGAAACAGACAAATTGACATGGCCTTTTTTATGCTTTATTACAGATTTTCAAAAGAAATTGTGGATAAAGCGTTTGATTTACAATACAAAGTTGCTGTGTATCATAATCACAGTCTAATAATCCTGCCGGAACCATCAACGACTCATATCGCACTTTATAAATAAAAAATATATGGGAGGATGCAATATATTTTTTTGTTTTGTTGTCAATTTTATTAAAATTTTAGTACCTTTGCATAAGATAAGCTGCACCTC
>JAAGKN010000747.1_pt1 | contig 57851 bp, 54 predicted proteins | sample 6206371 | NCBI WGS metagenome assembly JAAGKN01 (sample SAMN11533720, study PRJNA540317) | gut metagenome | isolation source: fecal pellets from male and female animal of same cohort | host: Peromyscus leucopus | place: USA:CA | collected 2017 | reverse complement strand
GGCTTAACTGGGAGGATATGCCTTGCGATGGAACAACTTTGGACGATATTGATGATAATGCCATCAATTATTTCTTGACTCACGCGATAGATGAGGGTCGATTAGATCCTGAACGCCGTAATTCAACTAAAGAGGAAGTGCTTGCAAACTTAGGGCTTCATCAAGGATGGCATACCGACTAATGGTGCGGTGTTATTGTTTGGCAAGTATCCTCAGCGTGTATTTGTCACCTCCAGTTTCAAGATAGGACGATTTGGTGCCGATGATTCCGATTTGTTGAATCAAGATATGATTTCGGGTAATCTCATTCAGATGACCGACAAGATAATGCAGGTGCTTAGTGACAAATATCTTATCCGTCCGATTCATTACGAAGGGTTGCAACGCAAAGAACCGTTGGAGATACCTCAGGATGCCTTGCGTGAGATAATATTCAATAGCATTGTGCATAAACTCCAGATTGGCACATGGAATCAGATGAGCATCTATGATGACCATATCCAGCTGTGGAATGAGGGTGTACTTCCGGAAGATTACACTGTTGAAACTCTGATGAGCAAGCATATCTCAAAGGCACGCAACCCAAAGATTGCACATGTATTCTTCCTTGCAGGATTCATTGAGGCTTGGGGGCGAGGCTATGAAAAGATTATGCGTGAATTTGATAAGGCAAATCTGAAGCATCCCACATTCAGGGAGGAACATGGCGGTGTCTCAGCCATCATTCCGCGTGAAATCTTCATGTCGATAAGAAGTGGTCAAAGTGTGGCAGACGTTAATGGTGCTAAAGATGGTGCTAAAGATGGTGCTAAAGATGGTGCTAATCTAACAGCTCGTCAGGTGGAGATTGTTTCTATGATTAAAGAGAATCCCACAATATCTCTTGATGAGATTGCAGAGAAATTGAGAATCGGAACAACAACACTTGATAGAGAAATTAAAAAACTCAACAACATAATCAAGAGAGTAGGTCCACGTAACGGCGGTTCTTGGGAGGTGATTGAATAACGGTTCTCTCGGCATTATACGCGTTTTAGAGGCTACGATCACAAAGTCGTTTGCCCCGTTAACTTCTCTGGGCCATTTTATTCCTCGGAAAACGGCTTGCTCTTTAATAGAAAACAGAGGTCGTCTATGCTTCGGTTAGACGACCTCTGTTAGCGTAAAGTATGAGGATGGAGATTTCAATATGTTGTTGAAATCACTCCCACTCGATGGTTGCCGGCGGTTTGGAGGAGATGTCGTAGCATACGCGGTTGACGCCGCGCACTTTGTTGATGATGTCGTTGCTGACCTGGCCATGAAATCGTAGGGGAGGTGGGCCCAGTCGGCTGTCATGGCGTCGGTAGAGGTGACGGCGCGGAGGGCTACGGCGCGTTCGTAGGTGCGTTCGTCGCCCATCACGCCGACGCTCTGCACGGGTAGGAGTATTACTCCTGCTTGCCACACCTTATTATATAGGTCCCAGTCGCGCAGTCCCTGGATGAAGATATGGTCTGCTTCCTGAAGCACGGCAACCTTTTCAGGGGTGATGTCGCCGAGTATGCGCACTGCCAGACCGGGTCCGGGGAAGGGATGACGCTTGATGAGGTGTTCGGGCATGCCGAGCTCGCGGCCTACGGCGCTGACTTCGTCTTTGAAGAGCAGGCGCAGAGGCTCGCAGAGCTGAGGTTCATCTTCTCGGGCAGACCGCCCACGTTGTGGTGGCTCTTGATGGTGGTGCCGGTGATCGAGAGCGACTCGATGCAGTCAGGGTAGATGGTGCCCTGGGCGAGCCATTTCACATCCTTGAGCTTGTGGGCCTCCTCATCAAACACATCGATGAATCCCTTGCCGATGATTTTGCGCTTGCGCTCGGGGTCGGTGACGCCGGCGAGCTCGCTGAAGAATTTCTCGGAGGCGTCGACGCCGATCACGTTGAGGCCGAGGCACTCGTAATCGTGAAGCACATTTTTGAATTCGTTTTTGCGGAGCATGCCGTGGTCCACGAATATGCAGGTGAGGTTTGTGCCGATAGCTTTGTTGAGCAGCACGGCCGCAACCGAGGAGTCTACGCCGCCGCAGGCCGAGCACCACCTTGTCGTCGCCAAGCTGCTCGCGCAGCTCGGCCACTGTGGTCTCTATGAACGACTCGGCGGTCCAGTCCAGCTTGCCGCCGCAGATGTCGGCCACGAAGTTGCGCAGTATCTGCATGCCGCACTCCGAGTGATATACCTCGGGGTGGAACTGCACGCCCCAAGTCTTCTCGCCTTCTGCCCGGTAGGCTGCGTTAGGCACTTCGTTTGTCGATGCAATTGAGCGGAATCCATTGGGAAGAGCGGTGATGGTGTCGCCATGGCTCATCCACACCTGGGCTCCCGGTTCGATCGATTTGAGAAGCGGGTCTGAATCGACACGGCTCAGGCGGGCGCGGCCATATTCGCGTGAGGGAGCTCCCTCTACGTTGCCACCGAGTTCCCACGCCATGAGTTGCGCTCCATAGCATATGCCCAGGATTGGCAGACGGCCACGTAGTGACTTGAAGTCGGTTTTGAAAGCCTTCTCGTCATAGACAGAGAATGGCGACCCGACAATATCACGCCGATGACCGACGGGTCATCGTAAGGGAACTTGTTGTAGGGCACGATTTCGCAATAGGTGTTGAGCTCGCGGACGCGGCGTCCGATGAGCTGAGTGGTCTGCGATCCGAAATCGAGAATGATGATTTTTTCTTGCATGAGATGGATTTTCGTTCTGAGTGCAAAGTTACGGAAAAAATGTGAAACGGCAAAAGTCGAAACTCTCCCTTATATTAATAAGGTGTAGGTTAGGACCTCTTAACTTTTTTGAATACGAGGAATGATAAATTGTATAAATTTTGGCCTGAAATGGTTAATTTTTCGTTAAAAAATGTGAATATTCGGGGGGGGGGTACTTGTATATTATAAAAAATGCGTACCTTTGCAGTGTGTGTTTTTCATAGTATTAGATTAAGATAAAGGTTTAGAGGAAGAGGCGTCGAGATGACGGGTCTTCCTTTTTTTTGCGTGTTTTTGTGGCGAAAAATCGCCTCGCTCATGGCAAAAAAATGGCAAAAGTGGAGAGTGGTCAGTAAGGAAATAAAAATTTTTTGGCTATGTGGCAGAAAATAACTACTTTTGCGGAGATATTTGAACCGAAGTGCATACATCACTAATGGGAAAGTTTACAGAATATAAACTGATGCTCAAAAGCTTACCGATGGGTAAACATGCGTTTGAGTATCATTTGGACAAGGCGTTTTTCCAGAATATGGAAAACACCGATGTGCGCGATGCCGACGTTAAGGTGGCCCTTGACGTGGATCATCGTGCGGAGTCATACGAATTGCATTTCCACCTGACTGGAGTGCTGACTCTTCTGTGTGACCGTTGTCTGGATGAACTTCCTCTGGATGTTGATGCTGAATACACGCTGACGGTAAAATATGGAGATGACTATAATGACGACTCCGACACATTGCTGGTGATTCCCGAATCGGACAATTACCTGAATGTGGCATATATGATCTACGACACTGCCGTGCTGGCCATACCGGCACGCCACGTCCATCCGATGGGCAAGTGCAACAAGGCGATGAGCGCCCTCTATAAAAAGCATGCCCGTGGTGCTGACGACGAAGATGCGGCACTTGAGGATGAACTGATGGCAGATATTGATGACGGCGGCGACGACTTCAATAACTCCGAGGATTAGCTCTGAACATTCAGACACCATACCCGACAAATAAAATAAAGAAATAAAAACAGTAAAATAGCTAAACAACATGGCACATCCTAAACGCAAACAATCCAAGACTCGCACCGCCAAGCGTCGCACTCACGACAAAGCTCAGCTCCCCACCATCGCTGTATGCCCCAACTGCGGAGCCTGGCATATTTATCACACCGTGTGCGGTGAATGCGGTTTCTACCGTGGCCACGTGGTGATTGAAAAGGCTGAAGCCGTTTAATCTCTGCTCAGATCTGTAAGCTCAAAAGAGCCAACTTTCAGATAGTGTTTTCCCTCTAACCTACAACCACACTCACCCTGACATAAACAATCATGCTGAACGCAAGAATAGCCGGACTTTCGTCCTACGTGCCCGATGGCATTCTCGACAATGACATGCTCTCGAAAATGGTGGACACCAACGACGAGTGGATCACCACCCGCGTGGGTATTAAAGTGCGCCATGTGCTGGAAGACCCCAATCTCGGTTCGTCCTATATGGGAGTGAAGGCCGTGGAACGGCTTCTTGAATCAACCGGAACCAAACCCGAAGAGATTGACCTTGTGGTGTGCTGCACCACAAATCCAGACTATCGCTTCCCCTCGACCGGTTCGATCATTGTGCATCAGTGTGGCCTCAAAAATGCCTACTCCTATGATCTGGAGGCTGCATGTGCAGGTTTCCTCGTAGGACTGCAGGATGGCGCCGCCTACATCAAGTCGGGCCTTCGTAAAAAGGTGATTGTGGTGGCCACCGAGAAGATGACCTCCATGGTGGACTACACAGACCGTGCCACATGTCCGCTCTTCGGTGACGGTGCGGCTGCAATGCTGCTCGAACCGACCGATAAGCCGGTAGGCATCATCGATGGCGTGTTCCACATCGATGGCTCAGGCATGGAAAACCTGATCATGAAAGCCGGAGGCTCGGCCAAACCGGCAACTCACGAAACGATTGATGCTCACGAACACTTTGTGTTCCAGGATGGACGTGCAGTGTACAAACACGCTGTGACCAACATGCTGAACTCATCGCTCGAAGTAGCCGAACGCAACGGCCTGACCATGGACACCGTTGACTGGTTCATTCCTCATCAGGCCAATCTGCGCATCATTGAAGCCGTGGCCGACCGCGCAGGAATCGACCGGGAAAAAGTGTTGGTCAACATTGACCATACCGGCAACACATCAGCCGCCTCAGTGCCCATCTGTCTGGATGAGTACAAGTCGAAGCTGAAAAAGGGCGACAAGCTCCTGCTGACTGCTTTCGGAGCAGGCTTTACCTGGGGCGCTATGTATGTGATCTGGGATCTCTGATTCCTCCCTCATTCTGCTTTCCGACTTCACCAACGAACGTTAATAGCAAACCGCGGGTGCGCCCTCTGATATTTGAGCGCATCCGCGATTGCCATATTTTTCCTTTGAACCCGAGAGGATGCAGAAACGTTGTTGTAGTATAATCAAAATTCAATGAACAACATGTCCAATACTGAAACTCAAGCAGAACATAAGGCCGGCTTTGTCAACATTGTCGGCAATCCAAACGTTGGCAAGTCCACTCTGATGAATGATCTTGTCGGCGAGAGAATGAGCATCATCACAAATAAGGCGCAGACCACCCGTCACCGTATCATGGGCATTGTCAACACCCCCGAATATCAGATTGTATATTCCGATACGCCGGGTGTGCTGAAACCCAAGTATAAACTGCAGGAGTCGATGCTCGACTTCTCGGAGGGCGCGCTGACCGACGCCGACATACTCGTCTATGTCACCGACGTGGTCGAGGACCCGGAGAAAAACAAGGACTTCCTCGACCGTGTGGCCAAGGAGAAGGTGCCCGTACTGCTTGCCATCAACAAGATCGATCTACTGAAGAATGATGGTGGCGAGCTGGAACACATAGTCAACGATTGGCAAAACCGTCTGCCCAATGCAGAGATCTTCCCGATCTCCGCTACGGAGAAGTTCAATGTCGACAATCTTATGAAGCGGATCGTGGAGCTGCTTCCCCCATCGCCTCCTTACTTCGGCAAGGATGCGCTGACCGACAAACCGGCCCGATTCTTTGTGACCGAGATCATCCGCGAGAAGATCCTCCTGAACTATGACAAGGAGATGCCCTACAGCACTGAGGTGATCGTGGAGAAATTTGATGAGAAGGAGACTTCAATCCACATCATGGCTGTGATCTACGTGGAGCGCGATTCGCAGAAGGGCATTCTCATCGGCAAGGGTGGAGCGATGCTCAAAAAAGTCGGCACCCAGGCCCGAAAAGATATTGAAACCTTCTTCGGCAAGAGCGTCTATCTGGAGCTCTTTGTCAAAGTAGAGCCAAACTGGCGCAACCGCGAGAACAAACTGAAGTCGTTCGGTTACATTCAGTGATGGTCGACACGACCTCTCCATCTTCTCTACCAGACTCCTCGATCTCAGCTTCATTTCAAACATTACACTCTGAATATATAACTTTACCGTGGGACAAATAGTAGCAATAGTTGGACGCCCCAATGTGGGTAAATCTACCCTTTTCAACCGCTTGACACAGAGCCGCAGAGCTATCGTCGATGAAACCGCCGGCACCACCCGCGACCGTCAGTATGGCAAGGTTGACTGGTGCGGCAGGAGTTCTCCATCGTAGACACCGGCGGATGGGTCGTCAACTCGGAGGATATCTTCGAGGGGGAGATCAACAAGCAGGTGGAGCTGGCCATCGAACAATGTGATGAAATCCTCTTCGTGGTCGATGCGATGAACGGCGTGACCGATCTGGATGACCACGTGGCCCGCATATTGCGTCGCTCGAAGAAGCCGGTGATCCTTGTGGCCAATAAGGTTGACTCCAGTGACTGGCTCTACAATGTGCCCGAATTTTATTCGCTCGGACTCGGAGAGCCCTATCCCGTAAGCGCGGTCAGCGGATTTGGCACCGGCGACCTTCTTGATGAAGTAGTGAAAAAGCTCCCTGAAAAGGATGATGACGAATCGTCGCGCCTCGAGGCGCTGCCGAAGTTTGCCATTGTCGGTCGTCCGAATGCAGGCAAGTCTTCATTAATAAACGCATTTATCGGTGAGGACCGCCACATTGTGACCGACATTGCCGGCACCACCCGCGACAGCATCTACACCCGCTACAACAAGTTCGGTTTCGACTTCTATCTGGTGGACACTGCCGGTATCCGCAAGAAAAACAAGGTCAACGAGGATATCGAATATTACTCGGTGATCCGTTCGATCCGAGCCATCGAGGCTGCCGATGTGTGCATACTGATGATCGATGCCACCAGAGGCATTGAAGCTCAGGATGCCAACATCTTCTCGCTGATTCAACGAAACAAGAAGGGACTTGTGGTGTGTGTAAACAAATGGGATCTTGTCGAGGACAAGAGCCAGGAGGCTATCACTCACTTCGAGAATGCTATCCGCGAACGATTCGCCCCCTTCACGGACTTTCCTATCATTTTCGGCTCGGCTCTGACAAAGCAGCGCATCCATAAGGTGCTTGAAACTGCCGTTGAGGTCTACGAAAACCGTCAACGTCAGGTGCCCACAGCGCGCCTCAATGAGGTGATGCTCGAGGCGATAGGTGCATATCCGCCCCCAGCCAACAAGGGCAAGTATGTGAAGATTAAGTATGTGACCATGCTCAAGGGCTCAAGAGTGCCTACTTTTATCTTCTTCTGCAATCTCCCTCAGTGGGTGAAGGAGCCATACAAGCGCTATCTCGAAAATAAAATCAGGGCCAACTGGTCGTTTACCGGTACGCCTATCAACATCTTCATGCGCGAGAAGTAAGTAGGATGTACAAATTAGTTAATGCATTGCCTGTAGCATTCTATGGCATGCTTTCAACCGGCTTTTCCGTTACAATGGGACCCCATTGCGCCATCAAAGCCATTTGAAATCCTACTCATATTATACCACATTCAATACGATAACTAATTTATACATCCTACTTAGTCAAAAAATGTTTTCAAAAAATTCTAAAGCGAACCCATCGCGCCCCTATCGGCTCGGACTTGCTCTGAGCGGTGGGGGCGCCCGAGGTTTTGCCCATCTCGGAGCGCTGAAGGCGCTACAGGATCATGGCATAGTGCCTGACATCGTGGCCGGAGTCAGTGCCGGATCGGTGGTCGCTGCTTTCCATGGGGCCGGACTCGATGCCGACAGTGTGCTGTCGATTTTCAAAGGATCGAAGTTCAAGACTTTCGCCGAGATGGTGATCCCCCGGCGAGGCTTTTTTCATCTCGGGAGATTTTCGGAGATGGTGGAGCGCGCTTGCCGGGTGAGCAATATCGAGGATCTGAAAGTACCCACAGTGATATGTGCCACTGATTTTGATGCTGGATGTCCCGTGGAGTTCACCTCCGGACGCCTTGGTGAGAGGGTGGCCGCTTCATGCTGCATCCCCATCGTGTTTGAGCCGGTGGTGATAGATGGCCACCGCTATGTTGATGGCGGAGTGCTCCACAATCTTCCTGCATGGGCGCTGCGCGACAAGTGTGACACTCTGATCGGCATCAGTTGCTCGCCGATGCCCGAGTCACTTCCTGAGGCGGAAGGCATTGTCGATATAGCCCGTCGTTCGTTTATGCTGATGACCAAAAGCAACATATATCCCGATCTGTCGCTCTGTGACCTGCCTGTGGAGCTTGCCGGAGTTGCCGATCATTCGGTGTTTGATCTCAAGCAGCTTGAGGTGCTCGTGGAGCAGGGCTATCTTTCCACAATCCAGGCTCTCCGGAATTTCAATCTGCCTTAGCGGCGGTAATGCAGTTTTCCGTCTGAAATGATGATTGTGCCTCTTGTGTCGGGGTTTACCGGTTGACCTTTGAGATTGTAGGCTCTGTTCTCGCCCGTATTTTCATTGTCAGAAGCATTGTCGATGCCTGACTTCTCATCCTTAAAGAAATCATCATAGGTGAAGATGCACTCATCGCCATCGTAGACTCCGATTAGCTCCGGGTTGAGATTCAGAGTAGGGACGGGATCTTCGTTACCTTTTCCTAATGTGAAGAAAATGCTGTGGCCGATGCCTTCTACCCATCTGAGATAGGCCGGCGCGGCTCCATCGGCGGGCATAGTCCCGAAGCGGAAGCGGCGGTAGTCCACCCCGTTGACCGTGATTGTGTCCACTTTGTCGACAATGAAGTCAAACGGCTCGATGCCTGTGTTCTCGTAATATGTGTCGTAGGGCGGTTGAGTCCAGTCGATGCGGTTCCAATAGATCATATCGCCCGATGTCAGGCTGAAGTCCATCAGAGTGTCGAGTGTGGCGGTGACGTTGTCGGTGGTTGTGGCCTTTATCAGTTTTCTCTGATCTTCATAACAGAATATACGTGTGGAATTGTCTGTCCGACTGATGATTTTGCAAGGCTGTGAACAGATCGTGGTGTCGCCATCCACACGATATTCAAATTGATGGTCAGAGTTCAGGCCGGTGCGTTGCGAATATACCCATCTGCGCCCGTCGCGAAGAATCGATGGGAGCTCCTCGCTATGGGCCATAACTCCGAATGAGCCCGCGAGAATGCCTGCGATCACTATTTTTTTACGGTAGGTAGGTAAGTAGGTCATAGGGGTATTGTTTTTATGTGTGAAGTTCAGAAAGTTATTCAGTGATAATAAAGTAGACTCCGGGAGTCAGTTGGAGTGACTGTTCACCAGGTTTTGCAAGATGGCGCACTCCGTTGAGGCTCCACACTGCAACGTTGGAGTTTTTGTCGATGTTGATGATCCCATCTGAGGAAACCACCTTTTCTACTTTCTTGCCTGTTGAGGTTGAAATGGCTGTTGATGAGTCGGGCAATGAATCGGCGGCGTTTCGGCGCAGGGTGATGCGGTCGATGTCGGGTGCCCAGGCCGAGGGGTTGGCTATGCGTATTGTGTTAGATCCGGGAGCGAGCACCACTGTGACTGTTTCCGAGGAGCGCACTTTGTTTGATTGCGCTTCGACGGCCGGCAGCTTTACTGCTTGGGCTTCACCGCCATTGACCGACAGCTGTACTTCGCGGTCGTTCCACTGCACGTAGTCGATCGTCAGATCGTAGACTCCGCCTTCTTTTGTCCACACATCGCGCCATTCCATATAGTTGTCGGCGTGGTTGCCAAGCCATGTTACTTTGGCGCCTCCGGAACATGAGGAATCGGAAGCATAGTCGGCATAGCCGAGTTGATGGTTCATGCCCAATTCCTGATAACGTTCCAGCCATGCCGTTTCTGCTTCGTAGATTGTAGGCTCAAGCCGGGTTTCGCCTTCAAGTCGGAAAATGGCGGTGTCGTGAGCGTTGAGTGAGATTTTAAGTGAGCCGTTTTCGGTTGGCTTGAGATCGGTGCGTGTGAAGAGATTGCGCATTTTCACCGTTCCGGCCAGATCCACATCGGCCATAGAGAGAGCAAACGTCTGCTGGGCATCTGTGGGGTTATAGATGGCGATTGCACGGGTGGTGCCGTGGAGGGTTTCGATGTCCTTGACGTAGAGCGTCACGCCTGACTTATCCACCTTGACAGGTTTGGCCTGCAGTCCGAGCGGATCCTGATTCAAGGCTATCAATTCAGGATTGGTGATCAGGGCCAACGACTTCTCGGGTATGGTGGTGAGATCGCAACCGATCAGCAGCGGAGAACTCATGATGCACCACATGCCGAAGTGAGTGCGCTCTTCGGCATCGGAGAGTCCGCGGCCGATTTCGAGCATGTCCATGTCGTTGTAGTGTCCTTCGCCGGCATAGGCCGACAGGTAGTTGTTTTCGGCAATGATTCTCTTCACGGAGGCCCAGTTAGCGCCGATGTCTCCGGCAATGCGCCACGACGACCCGATGCTGTGCACCCATGTGCCGGGGAATGCCCATCGACACACGTTGATGCGCACATCGTCGCGGCCGACGGCATCAATGGCCTGACGGATGGCTGTGTAGCGTTCACGCTCGTCGAGTTGCAGGCTCTCCGTGTTTTGTTTGCTGTCACCGCCGCAGAAGTCTATTTTGATGAAGTCAAATCCCAGTTCGTTGAAATAATAGCTGGCGTCATCGTCATCGTGTTCATAGAGGCCCATACCAACGCCTGCCTGATCCTTGTCCCAGAAGTTGCCGCATGTGTTATGTCCAGCATCCGAATATATTCCTGCCTTGAATCCGAGCGAGTGAATGTGGTCCACAACGGGCTTTAATCCATCTGGAAAACGAGTGGGATGAGTCAGCAGCCGGCCGCTGGCATCGCGCCCTCCGAAAAATCCATCATCGATGTTTACATAGCTGTAACCGGCTTCTTTCAGCCCGTTGGATGCCATGGCATCGGCCTGACGGCAGATTATGTCGGCCGAAATATTAACCCTGTATGTGTTCCAGGAACTCCAGCCCATGGTCGGGGTTTCAAATGCAGACACACTCTGGACCGCCAATATCGCGGTTGCGACAGCAAAAGCCTTTACCGAGAAGTTTTTTGTCATGATAAATCAGTGATGATAGATGTTTTTGCAAAAATAAATAAATAATCTGTAACATACAACTTATTTTGCAGAGCTTCAGTGAAATAAAAATAATTTGTTAATTTTTCGGAAAAAATGTATAACTTTGCAGTTCTGTTATTTGTTATAATAATATGTTCGTTTCAACTTTTATAAGGATAAAAAAGGTTACTTGGCTTATACTATGGATATTGGTGGCGTTTTGGTCGGCGCCTGAAGTCGAGGCCCAGAGGCTTGCCCTCAAAACAAATGCGTTGGAATATGCGGCTTTATCGCCAAATCTAACATTTGAAGCACGCATAAGCCGGAAATTATCGCTGCAACTCGGTGTGGCGGCAAACCCTTTCAGTTTTGCTGTCGCAAATACCCGGCTGACCAATTTCCGGGTTGAGCCGGAGCTGCGCTATTGGTTTAACCGCCCTATGGCCAGGCATTTCATTGCGTTGAGCGCCACTGCCGGCACATATAACATGCGCTTCGGTGACAAAATTCTTATCGGCGATGCGCTGCTTGCCGGACTCAGCTATGGCTATGCCGTGGTGTTGAGTGATCACTGGAACATGGAGGCCGAGATCGGCGTCGGAGTAGGGTCGTTCAAGGCCTACAAGTATTCGCGTCCGGAAGCCAAGCCGGCGGAACCTAATTTCAGCCGTATGCTGCCCGTCCCGGTCCGTTTCGGTCTTTCCTTCGCTTACATTTTCAAATGATATTATGAAGATGATAAAGAGATTACTGATTGCGCTTTTGTTGCCCGCCGGGCTGGCTCTTATGCCTACCGGACTTGAGGCGCGCACCATTAATATCCGTGGTCGGGTTGTGCAGCAGGGAAGTGGCGAATCGCTTTCCGGTGTGACCATTTACAGTGCGTCAAATGACAAACTTATCGGTGTGACCAACGAAGAAGGCCGCTACGCCGTGACCGCAGATTCAGACGATGATCTGATATTCTCCTCTATAATCTGTCAGGAGCTACGTGAGCCTATTGGCGGACGTCTGACAGTTGATGTCACACTTATTCCCGCCGCTCAGGAACTTGAAGAGGTGGTTGTCAGTGCCAAAGGATCGGGCAAGGCCCTTGTGACGGAGCCTACAGACCTGGATGTGGAGGGCAACTTTATCCGCCTCAAGACTAAGGTGAAGATACCCCCGAGGCTGTTTAACTCGCAGGTGCGTATGATCATTCAGCCGGCAATATATAATGTGAGCCGACGTCATGTCAGCTATCTCACTCCTGTGGTGTTCGATGGCTGGCGTTATGCCTCCACCCAGAAGCGCATGCTTGATTGGGATATGAATAAGGATCCGTTGAAACCATATCAGCAGATCAAGACCTCAGGCCGGAAGGCTGAAAACACGATCTATCTGATCGATTCTCTCTATGTAGAGGATCCGGGTGAAGACTTCATGTGTGTGATCATGTCGTCGCTTGAGGATTACAATAAGATCATTTATGCCGACACGTTCGAGATTGCCAGGGGTACTGTGAATCCGCTTCGTTTCCTGAACTATTCGTTGGACGGAGTGGGTATGAATGAGGAAAAATATTATCCGATGCCTGAAATGGAGTTGCGCGACACGGATGGTGAGATGAATCTGCTGTTTGCCGTAGGTAAATCGAATCTTGACCTGTCGATGGGCGACAATGCCCGTGAGCTGAACACTCTTGTCGGCGAGTTTGCCACCATAGCCAACGATCCCGACATGATGCTCAAGAGCTTTGCCATCTACGGCTCGGCATCGCCTGAAGGCAACTTCGGCCGCAATAAGCAGTTGGCCGATGCCCGAATGAAGTCGGCCATGGAGATGATAATGCAGTCTGTAGATCCTGACCTCCGCCGCAATGCCGAGGTGTCGTCCGACGCTGAGGTGGCCTCATGGTCGGAGGTGGTGAAACTGTTGCGTGCCGATGGCCGCGATGACGAGGCCGATCAGGTTCAGAATGTGATCGACTCATATTCCAACGTCGATATGCGTTCATCGCGCATGACCAGACTGCCTTTCTATCGTTCGCTGCTTGTGCCCGACTATCTGCCCCGTCTGCGCCGTGTGCGTTACCGCATTGTGTCGTCGCGCTATCGTCCGCTCACCACTGACGAGATTGCTGGGCTCTATCGCTCCAATCCTTCAGGACTGACTAAGTATCAATATTGGCGCCTTTATAATGCTTCGGACAGCGTGGGCCTCGATCGCGAATCTGTGATCACCCGTGCTCTCCAGACTCATCCCGACTTTGTGGTGGCAGCCACTGATCTGGCCGACATCATGATCGAACGGGGTGATAATCCGATGGAGATGCTTGAACCGTTTTTTGCCGATGAATCGAAGATCACCAAGCTGCCGCATTCGACCCGTTATGACATGGCTGTGGGCTGCATGGAGGCTTCGCGCTACGGCAGGGCCGACTCGCTGCTTCAAGAATTGCCCGATCTGCCGGAGTATCATAAGGCCAAAATCTATAGTGCCGCGCTCAATGGCCGTTATCACCAGGTAATGCAGGAGATTTCAGAGGATTCGCCTATCAACGAAGTGTTGCTGCTGCTGGCTGTGAAGGACAATGAACACGCTTTGGCACGTGCGAAAAAGCTCGGTGACTCGGCGATGGAAGAATATATCAAAGCCGTGGCCTACAACCGTGTTGACGACTATATTACCGCAATGGCCCATCTGCAGAACGCATTGACTCTCGATCCCTCGCTGCTTGAGGTGGCCAGAGTTGATGGTGATGTTGTGGATCTGCTTGACGAAGAAGACTTAAATACCGATGAAGACGATGAAAATTAATCAGCTCACATTGCGCCGCGTTGCAGGCGTTATGGCTATAGCCTTGTGTGTGGCCGCGTCGGCGTCGGCCAGATCCACTGTAAAGCTGCAGGGGCGCGAATCATCAGGCTTCAATGCCTTGAATCACGTGTTGCAGAAGCCGCTTGGCAATGACACGTTCCCCTCCGGTCAGCATTTTGGAAACAACATGTTCATAAACATCGGAGCAGGAGCATCTGCCATCTACGATGAACAGATAAGCGGACTCCGACCGGGAGCGCACCTGAGCGGACAGCTCGGAGGTTGGATCACTCCGGTGCATGGCATCAGAGCCGGCATCAATGCCGGCATTCATTCGGCCCACAAGGGCGCCGACCGTGCCTGGTTCGGAGGAGTGCAGGCCGATTATCTTCTGAATATCTCATCATTGATGCGCGGCTATGATCCCTCGCGCCGTTTTGAACTTATCGGAGCCTTGGGCCTGGAATATGACCGCACCCGCAAGATGGGAGTGTGGGGCAATCAGTTAGGCGCCGCCGCCGCACTGCAGTTCCGCTTCAATGTGGCTCCATCGATGTTCCTTTACCTTGAACCTCGCATGCTGATGATCGGTGGCTCGCGTTTTGACCAACCGTATGACTGGCGTCGCCTCCGGACTGAGTTCTCGTTTAATCTCGGACTTGGTTACCGCATACTCCGGGGAGCGCGTCGTGCTCAAGGGTCTGTTGACTTCCGCCAGAAAAACGACGACAATCTGTTTTTCGGCGTTGGTGCAGGAATCTGGGATATGACCCGCAACAATTTCCCGAGCCACATGCTCCGTGAGCGTAATCTGCAGGGACTCTTCTATGTCGGCAAGATGTTTTCGAGTGCGTCAGGTCTGCGCATTTCTGCTCAGGGTGGCGAATATGCCATGCGTGGTGACAACACCTATCTGGCCATCGGCTCGCTTGATTATGTGCTCAACCTCAACAGCGCGTTCGGCGGTTATCGCCCGCGTGAGGTGTTCCAGCTGATGCTGAATGTCGGCGTGAGCGCCGCCTATGTCAGAGGTGATGGCCGCAAGCTGGTGCCCGGCGTGAATGTCGGACTGGAGGGATTGTTCCGCCTGTCGCCCAACTGGGGCTTGTTTATCGAGCCGCAACTCTATGCTTTCCGTAGCTCCTTTGCGCAGAAATTGAAGACGTCGAATGCGCCGATGGCCGCCGTGAGCCTTGGCCTGCGCTACACAATCGGCGATTTCAGCCGCTTGTCGCCTGAAAGCTATGAAGCATATGCCGATGCCAAACACTGGTTTATCACCATGGGAGTGGGAGGTGCCAAGCGTTTCCGTGGCGACTATGGTTCTGGAGCGATCGGATCGATTGGTTTCGGTAAGCGATTCACTCCGTCGTCAAGCTGGCGTCTGACTCTCGAAGGCACAGCCTATCCCCGCTCTCCCCGTTATCTCGGACTGTCAGTGGCTGCCGACTATCTGGTCAGCCTCACCACTCCGACCTGTGGCTACGATCCCGACCGTGTGTTCGATCTGCAGGGTGTGCTCGGTGTGTATGCCGGGGCGGCCAATTATGAACCGTCGATCGATCCTGCCTTTGGCGTTAAAGCCGGTCTGCATGCCGATTTCCGTTTAAGCAATGCGATCGATCTGTTTATTGAGCCTCAGTTGCTGGCCATGCACTGTCCGGTTCGCGGAGGCACCGGATGGGTTCCTGAAGCACGTGTGATGGTAGGCCTTAACTACAAGTTGGGCACCCCCCGCGGCATGCGTGGCAATATCAGCGAAACTCCTTATGGCGACCGTCGAAACTTTGTGAGCCTCTCAGCCGGCCCGAATGCATTCTCGGGTGCCGTGTCCACACGTAACCTGAATCTGAAGGGTGCGATGGATGTGGCTGTAGGTCGTTGGTTCTCGATGGTGTCGGGTCTGCGTCTGACCTATGGCAATGACTGGTTGCTGCATAACCGCCGCACTTTGAATGTCGGCTCGCTGCATCTGGATTATCTGATGAATCTCACCTCGTTTTATGACCGCAGTGCCTCTCGTAAGTTCCACATGATCGCAATGGCGGGTGTCGGTATGGCCTATTGCGGCAACGCTCATTCGAGTGTAGGACCCATGGTGACCGGCGGATTGCAGTTCCGCTATAATCTGCCATGCAACATCGACCTGCATATCGAACCTGCTGTTACCGCTCTGCCCAACAGGGTTCTGCCCTCACCCGGCAGCCCCCATCGGTTCACGATGCTCGGACGTCTGATGGTAGGTGCATCCTATCGATTCTGATTATGTAAGGATATGAAAATCAAAGCGGCCATTGCTCCGGTTGAGGGCAATGGCCGCTTTGCTGCTTACTGTTGGTGTCAATTATCAAACGACAGACTCTGAAGGTCTATCAGGTTGTGGAGTATGGCGAATATGGTCAGCCCTGATGCGGAGTGTATCTGCAATTTCGCACTGATGTTGCGCCGATGGGTCATTATGGTGTGCACTGACAGATGCAGGCATTCGGCTATCTCCTTATTTGATTTTCCGCGTGCAACTTCCCGGATTATCTCCTTTTCGCGATCGGTGAGATTGCCCAGGGGACTTGAATCCGGGTCGGAGTCGGTGGTGTCGCTATCTTCCAGAGAGTCAAGCAGCGATTCTTCGAGCCTGGCTGCTTCCGGGAGAAACAAGTCGTTTTCAATGCGGCAGTGTCCCATCAGATCCTGTTCGCACAGCATTATGTCGAATAGAGCCGAATTAAGCATGTCGTTACTCTTCTGATGGTAGTGGCGTATGAATATGTCTTTGAGTTCATTTAGCTTTTCCACCATGCTTCCATGGCCCTTGCGGTAACTTTCAATGCGGAAATCGGCGTTGACATCACCTGACAGTAATTTTTTGACATAGTCGAAAATCGTGTCGTTTTCGAATGACATATGCCGGTCTACTTCGGCTACATATCCATCGAAAAACTGCAAAAGAAGCAGGGCCACATCGTTGGCTTTGCCGCTGCAGTCAATCGATTCGATGAGCTTGCGCCTGATGGAAGGAAACATGAACTGGAGAAAGTAGGTGTGGGTCCGTTCCAGATAACTCATCATATGCGGCAAGGATATGCGCAACCCATCTGTCGGCTTGTCAGATATATAATTGCATATAGCCAAAAAGGTGTCACAGTCGGCGTTGTCCTCCTCGCATACCTGGCGTACAGTTTTGTCACCATATCCCAACGACAATCCAGAACGACACATCACGAGAATCAGATGCTGATTCTCGTCGATTAATGATTGGAGTCTGTCGTCGGCAGTAAACATCTTGCTTCGTTCTATCATCATATGATTTATATTCTGCAAAGATATGAACTGAGATCGTTCCGGACCATACCTAAATCTGGGTAAAATGCCGATGAAAAACGCGTCTCGGAAGCTTCATACGGCTTCCGGGACGCGGTCAAAGGTCCAATTGATCAATTCAATAAGATGTCGGGAACGATTCCGGCACCACAATATAGAAATCGGCCAACCCGATGAAATCCGGATCGAGGGCCGAAGCATCTTCCAACCGCAACGATGTGACGGTGGCCACATTCACATCCGGTTTATAAGAGCGCAGATAAGGAATGATGCCATCGTGGCTGTCAGAGTGCATGCTTCCGTTGATGTGAAGGAAATGATTGTCAGAAGTGAGCCTCCGGCTGATAAACCATGCCATAGTGGCGTCCTTGAGAGCCTGAGCCTCGGCAAGAAAACGCATTTCCTCGGGCGATCGCCGGCTCATCAGCTGCATCGCTCCGAACTGACTGCCGGCCATATCGGCATCGTAGGTGAAATCTATCGGCAGAGGTGCCATGTAGGAGCGGGCTTCGTCCGAAAAATCTTTCAGGCACTCCAGGCCGGCGTTACTTACTGCATTGGCATATCGGCGCGGCACATTGGTAGCAACGAACGGAATGCCGTTTTCCTTGGCGAAAAACACAACAGGATAATAGTCGGTGGAGTAATTGGGCCAAAGCCTTGCTTCGGCCTCAAACCTGTCGTAGCTGATCTGTCTGTTCATATATTCATCGAGTATCAGCTGATTGTCGGCCTCAAACATCTCCTCGCCAATCACGAGTTTGTCGCCATGTGCCTTATGTAGAGCCTCGGCAATCTCATATTCCATCCAATGGGATATCGGGCAATTATGATTTTCACCTACAAACACCACCTGAGCCCGTTCGAGCGAATCGATCATCTGATCGAATGTGACTTCATGGCCATCGTTGTCAAAGAGCCGATAGGCCACAGGGTTGCCTGCTGTGGCAGCAAGCATGGTGCATGAAAGTGCTGCAATGCTTATGATTGATTTCATCATGGTTGAAATTGTTGGTCACTCATGTAGAGCAACAGGTATAGATCAGGATTAATCAGCTGATTGAATGCCTGCTGGATCTCATCGGGAGTGATAGATCCGATTATAGATTCATATTCGTTGAAATCTTCGATTGATTCGCCGTTTTTGATGAGCGACAGCAGGGTAGTGCGCCAAGCCGACGGAGCGTAGGGAGTAAGCGTTTCCCGCTTGGCTATGATGCACGACCGCTTGATAGCGTCAAGTTCCGCGGGATCGGGAGATGCGGAGCGAAGAGATCTGATTACTTGAGCAAGCACCTCGTGGACCTTGCGCATGTTGGCGTTTTCAGTCGATGAATTGATGTCGTAGTAGAAATATCCTCGTGGCAAGCCTTCGTAGTTGAGGCTCACATAGGGAGAGTAGACCAGTGCATGACGCTCGCGCAACTCACTTATCACGCGATTTCGCATCAGGTTGCTCATTATTTTAAGCACCAGCGAATTACGTAATCCAGGTTCGAAGCGGCCGAAATATACATAGTCAAATTCCGTCTGCGATTCATTCTCGTTAGGGAACTGTCTGACTTCCACCGCTGTGGGCAGATTCAGCTCCGGAGTGACTCCGGAGGCACGCTCCATCGGAGTGAAACGGCTGAACACAGCGGCGAAGTCAGCCGCCAACGAGTCAGCATCGAAGTTTCCGGTGGCGATGCACACGTTGCCAACGGGATTGCTGTAGAGAGTTGTGTAGAATGCGGCTATGCTGTCGAGGTTCATCTGCCTGATGAATGAGCGCTGGGCTTCATCACGGTCGGGAGCGTCGGCATAAGCGGCTTCGGTGTCAAGAGTGTTGCACATCAGCCTGTCCATGCATGCCAGAAGCTGTCGGTCGGAGGCTCTGCTGAGCATTTTTGATAGCACAGATTCGTGGCCGATCTCCTCGATCATTGATTGGCGCACTTCTTCAAAATCATCGTGACGTAGTTCCGGATCGGTGATCTTTTCGTAAACCAGATTGAAGAACTCTCCCTGGTGAGAATCCTCGAATGCGCCGAGAAATCCATGCCAGTGGTTTTCAAGGGCTGTGGCCAGCGATATGTCATTCTGGTACATGTAGTCGCCGAGCGTTTCCGCCGGTACTTTCGCGATGCCCCCCATGTCGATGTAGCTCGCAGCCCCGCCGAGCAATGGCAGTTTCTTTGGATCAATGGCGCTATAGCCGCCGGGTGCCACCATGGCAAACATCACCGGACCATCATCGACTGTGGGTCGTGTGATCAGCCGTATGCCGTTGCTCAAAGTATATTCCCTGATGCCAAGGGATGCGTAGTCGCGTGTCGAGGCTATCATTCCGGGGCTTATGCCGTGGGTTTCGGCAAGGATGGCAGGGGTTGCTATTTTTGCTGCTTCAGTAACTTCGGGAGCGGAGAAGTCATAAGCCGGAGCTGGAGAGGAGTATCCGTCTTGCCAAGCCTGAGTGATAGACTCTATGCTGTGTGACTTGGCTTTGGCAGGAGTGGAACGCACTGCAAGCAGCAGCGTGGAGTCCATATGGCTCATCCACTCGGAGAGCATAGCCGACACCTCAGACGCTGTGGTCGTGGCTACGAGATTTTTAAGTGCTTCCCGCTGCGTGGCATCTGTAATGGTTCGGTCGCCGGAGATCACGTAATCAGTGAGATCATCACACCACATCGCTGAAGTGTAGCCCGCATGCGACATCCTTGCGATATGTCGGGCGGCCTTTTCCGCGTGGTAGCTGATTTCTTCGGGACTGAATCCATGGTCAAGGGCCGATTTGATCTCCGAGGCGAGTGCTGTGACGCTACTTTCGAGTGTGCCGCGGCTGTCATCCTCGCGTACGGTGAGCACCAAGTGGTTGGTGTTGCCGAGATACCAGTTGTCAGACACATCGGACTTGATACCCCGGTCGGAGAGGCGTGCTGAAAGCGCATTGACGAGTATCCTGCCGACTTCCTGACGTCGGGCATCTTCGAGCGTGCGGGTTACCACTGTGGGGTGGGGAATGATTATCTCCAGCTCATCGCGCGCTGTCAGTGAGTCGAGATCGAACATGATCTGACGCGATGGCGAATAGTCGAGAGAATATGTGCGGAAGCCCGGATCCGGTTTTGCCGGGAGAGTTGAAAACTGATGGATTATCTCCTGCTCCACCGAAGAGGGGTCGACATCACCGACCACTATGACTGTGGCCAATTGCGGCACATACCATTTCCGGTAGTAATCCTCAAGGGTCTTTGCCGTCATGGCTTTTACCTCATCGGGGGTGCCGAGCGGCATGCGCGCGCTGAATCGGTTCTGGCCTATTTTGAGATCGTAAAACGGATCTTCCTGAAACGAACTTCGCAATTCTTCGAGGATGATACCTTTTTCCGTTTCCACACGTTGGGGATTTATGGTCAGACGGTCAGCCCAGTCGCGGATAATGCTCAGAGGCTTTGAATATCCGGTGTGGCGCAGGGAGTCTGATGGGGTGGCAAACATGTAGATGGTCCTGTCGTGGCCTGTATAGGCATTGATATCGATGCCATATTTCATGCCGAGTGATTCAAGATACGCTACAGCTCCACGGTTAGGGAAATTATCAGATCCACCGAAAGCTATATGCTCGAGAAAATGGGCACCACCGCCCTGATGATCGTCCTGCTGCACCGCCCCCACCTTCCACACAAGCCTGAACTCGGTTCTCCCGACCGGGAATCCATTGGGTAGAATCAGATAGCTGAGTCCGTTAGGGAGAGTGCCCTCCACCGTGTTGAGCGGAAGACTTATCGGGTCTGTCGGTTGAGTCCGGGCGCAAATGGCAGACATCGCCGCCATGCACAAAGTGATGGCGGCGAATCGTATATGATTAAGATTAGCTGTGAATTTCACTTATAAAGTTGGTCTTATTTGAGGGTGTAAACAACTTTTACGCGGGAGTAACCATATTGATCCGCGTGGTCGAAGGGGAACTCGAAAGTCATGGTTCCGGCCTCGAAGTCAATTTCACCTTTTGGCACAACATAGAGATTAGCAACACCGTCTTCTTCCTCATCAATTTCGTAGGAGTCTTCCAGCACGTCGCTGATTCCGAGGTAGGTGGCGGGCGCCGCGCTCACACCGAATGTGAGCAGCTCCATTGCGAGAGGATCACCTGCTTCCACAAGGTCAAACTGGCGTCCCCAGGCTGAGTAGGAGTAGTTGAATGGAATGCGGCTGGTGGCGAAGTTGTAGGTAAGCTCCATGTCGTATTCTTCATTATAGATCGGTTCGCCATTGGTGCCGTAGATATAGTTGTCGCCGGTGGTCACGAACTCAATTTCAGCCTTGCCATCGGCGATCGATGTGAGGCGCAGACCTGGAAGGGTTACGGAGAATGTTTCGGCTGACTCTGAGTTCCAGTTGATCAGCTCCATGAGTTCCCAGCCGGTGCCTTCGTCTTCAAGGGCAAAGTATTCGCGGTCGTCAACGGTGAGCTGTAGGAATGAGCGATAGAGGTAGTTGGTCATGCCCATCGGGTTTTCGAGCATGTCGAGCACCGGAGTTTCCTCATCAGCTTCCTCATTGAGGGCAAAGAGAGTGGACCCGGCGAGGGTGACGGTAGAGGGGGCCACGAACGGATCGCGGGCGCCATCACCGGGGAACTGCAGCGATCCGCTCAGTTCCACGTTTCCGAGCCAGGGGGTGAGGTCGATGCCATATTTCGACTTCCATGTTTCGATCAAAGCAAGCTGTTCGGGGGTGAGAGGATTGGCGGAGGTGGCGGGAAGCACGGTGACGGTAACATTCTCCTTGATGTCGAATGAAGGAGTGGCGTCGACAAGGGTGAATGTGAATGAAGTGGATTCGGTTACGGCAGAGGAGTTGGCTACGCTGACTTTGAATGCACCAGTGGTGCTGCCGGCATTGATGGTGACGGGGTTGTCGATCAGAGCCAATACGGAGGCTTCATCGGAAACAGGGGCGAATTTCAGGCTGACGTTCTGTGTGGCGGCTGCGCTGAGGGTAACATCGACAGTGATTGTGTCGGTTGAACCGGCGGTAAGGGTAGTGGTGCCGTCGGCCACGTTAAGATAAACGTGTGTGGTCAGGATCTCCTTGGAATCGTCTTTGTCGGATTCCGAACATGACATTGCAGCAGCTGACATGATCAGTGCGGTTGCTGCGGCAAGATACTTCATTGCGTTCATTTTGATAATATGTTTTTGATTGTTACTGTTATTAGTCGTTGAAAGAGTCTTTTGGCCATCCGGGGTTCTGGGTCATATTCTCATTATAAAGATATTCGTCCTTAGGCAGAGGCCAGAGCCATCGGTAGTCATCGGCATCGGGAATGCGTCCATTCCTGGAAGCAAGCACGGAGCGCCGATAGTGTTTCAGATCGAAATATCGTTCGCCCTCGCCCACAAATTCCATCTGTTTCTGATGGAGAATGGCGGTCAGCAGCTTTTCGCCGGTAAGGTTGTCGGGAAGCGGCTGCGCACCGCGCATGGATAGATATCTGTTGACGTTTTCGATAGCAGCCTGTTCATTATCGCCACTGAGGCAACGTGCCTGGGCTGCTACAAACAGCGCGGCCGACAGACGCATCTTGTTGATCAGCTTTACCTCGATTTTCTCCTTGCGTAGACGGTTGTATTTCCCTATATAAGGCTGATATCCGAGGGCTTGGGTGGTAACCGGATAGATGCTCCACTGGGTGCGGCAGTCGTTTTCAGTAAAGTCAGCGGCTAAAGCCGAGGCAACTGCGTAGTAGTCGCCGGAGTTGGTGTCGTAGACTATGCTCTGATAGAAGGATTGGGCCACATCCGGACTGCTGAACATGAATATTCGCTCATCGCATTGCGATCCATCCCACAGATAGCGGTATGTTTCAGGGGCGAAGCACCCGAAGCCCTTCTCCTTAAGAAGTGCTTCGGCCGTTTCGGCCGCTTCGGCGTAATTGCCGGCATAAAGTTCAAGTTCGGCCGAGAGGAGTCTGGTGGCATCGGCCGTGAGCCATGAGGGATCTGTGCCTTGATGGCCGCTCCTGGTGGCATCATCGAGGAGCCGGCGGATCTCATCGATGCATTCGCCGACGGTGGAGCGCGGCAGATTCTGCATCGCCACAGTATTTTTCAGAATTATCCCCTCCGTATCGCGTCCCTGCGGGTCAGTCGGGTCGGATGAGTAGAGTCTGAGCAACTGGAAATAGCAGTAGGCTTTGAGTGTGGCGGCTTCGGCCACAAGGTCAGCGAGTTCCCTGCGGTCGGCATCGCTTGTGGCCTTTATCAGTGGCAACCGTTCGTTGACGGCATTGATCGTGGTGATGACAGAGTAGTATTGCGACCACACACTTGTAGAAAGATCGATGAACGCCTGAGGTTGCCAAGTGTATTGATTGTTGAGCGAAGGATTGCGTGCCGCCCAGTAAGTAGGCTCAAAGTCATCGCTCAGCAGAGCCAGATCAAATTCAATATTAGGGATGTTGTTGTAGGCGTCGGCCAGCAACTCGCGGGCGGCAGCAGGAGTGCTGATGGCGTCCGGATCGGAAAACTGGTTGTCGTATGGTATGTCGAGTGAGCAACCGGTCAGTAACAGGATCAGTGTGACCGAACGAATTATTATGCGGAACGGAGAAGTCATGAGGTCAGAATGTTACGCTCAGGTTGAAGGTGATGACTGGTTGGATCGAGGCTCCGAGTTTGCCGGTTTCCGGATCGGATTCGTTGTAGGGCGAAATGGTGAAAAGGTTGGAAGCCTGCAGAGCCACTGAAGCATATTTTACAATGTTGCGTGTGTGGCGGAGCAGACGTTGAGGCAGTCGGTAGCGAAGCGAGAGCATGGAAAGTCGCAGATAGTCAGAACATCCGGTGTTGGAGGTGTTGGCATAGGAGAGTGTCTCGATTGCCGATGAGGAGTAGAAGGGAGAGTAGTAGATCTTATCGGTGTCGCCGCGTCGGAACCACATTGTTTCCGTCAGTCCTGCCAATGCATTGTAGTTTACGTCATCGCGGTTGCGGACATAACTGTAGTTATATTGGCGCACACCACCTGCAACCCAGTAGAAGTCGGCATCAAGTTCCAGATCGCGCCATGTCAGGCCGAGGCTGATGGTGCCGGAAAACGGTGGTGTAAGATGGCCGAGGCTCACGAAGTCATCGCGGGTAAGCTGGGTTTTGCCCGGTTCGATCTCCCGACCGTCTTTACCGATGAATATCGGCAGTCCGGTGACGGAGTTGATGCCGCGTTGCCGAAGGCCATAGAGAATGTCGTAGGCTTTGCCTACCTGAAAGTCGGGGATTAGGGAATAGTCGCTGGTGTAGAGCTTGTCGGTGTAGTAGAGATCGACTACCTTGTTGCGGTTGTAGGCAATGTTGGTGCTGAATCGGAATGTCCAGTCAGGATGCAGGTCAGGCAGATTGACTGTCACGCCGGCCTCGATTCCATCGTTGCGCAACACTCCGATGTTGCGTTTCATCATGCTGAAACCGTTACTTGCAGCCACAGGCACATCGAGAAGCGCGTTTGCCGTCTGTCGCCGATACCATTGGAGGTCAAGGCTTATCACCTTGAACAGGCCGATCTGGGCCCCGACATCGGTCGATGTGGTCTGTTCGGGTTTCAGATCCCGGTTGTAGAGCGCCATGAGTTGCAGGATTCTTGAGGTGGCATAAGCGTCTTCGAGGTAGGAGAATGTGGCGATGGTCTGTGAGGCGCTGACGCCGGCAAGAGATGCGGTGCTGCCGTAGCTTCCTTTGAAATTAATGCGTGAGATCACAGGGTTGTCTTCAAGGAAGCTGTAGGCCGATGGGGTCCAGCCGAGTCCGGCTGCCCATGCTGAGTTCCATCGCTTGTCGGATGGGAGCACTGAAGATGCATCGAGTTTGTAGGTGGCAAAGAGGTCGTAGGTGCGGTTGTAGGTGTAGCCCGCCACCGCTCCGATGCCGAGTTGGACCACTTTCTCTTTCAGACTTGACACTGCGGGCTTTCTGGCTCCGGTGAGCGATTGGTTTATCAGGGCTGCCGACGGATGATCGCCGACGCCATAACCGGTGATGCCGAGATTGTCGGTCGAAGTGAGATAGTAGTCATGGTTGATGCTGAACGTAAGGTCGTGTATGTCGTTGAACATGTGGTTGTAGACGGCCCTGACGTTGTAGGAGAAGTTGAGCAGTGTATTCTTATCTTTGTTGAGTTTGCCGAGTTCGGCAGCGCTGAATCCGCTCTGTTGCTCGGAGTAGGATGAGGCGGGAGTGAACTGAGTGCCTTCGTTCAGCAGATAGTCGAGGCCCGCCACACCTGAAATCTCGAAGTCGGGCAGAGGTTTCAGGTTCAGGCTTGCCGACACGCCGCCGCGCTTGTCGGTGGTGTTGCTGCTGTACTGATATAGCAGATCGGAAAATGTGCGGTTAGGATATGACCATAGTTTATTGCCCGAACGGGTTTCGTAGGGATTTAGATTATAGATCAGCGATGCCGGCGTGAACGAGCTGCCATTAGGCGTTTTGTTGTCGGTGTAGCTTCCATCCATGCTCAGAGTGAAGTATCCGATGTCGGCGATTGCAAAGTCCACTCCCATTCGCACTGATCCGCGGAGTGAGCTGTTGCCTTCGACCTGTCCGCCTTGGGTGGAGATGTTGGCACTCATGAAATATGAGGTTTTGTCGCCACCGCCGCGCACCGACAGATTATGGCTTTGATACAGAGCATTGCGCATCAGCTGATTGAACCAGTCTGTGTTTATGCCGCGGAGTGAATCGAGCACTGCCGCCCCTTCGGCGATCATGTCGTTGAGTTTCGGATCATTAGGATAGAGTTTGCGGTAGTAGTCTTCGCTGTAACGATAGCCAGGTGTGGCCTCGTTCATCATCAGCCGCTCCAATTCGAGCTTTTCAGCCGATCGCATCACGTCGACTCCGCGTCGTCCCTTCAAGGTTACTCCCAGATTCAGTGAATAAGTCACATCGACAGCACCGAAGTGGCTGCCACGCTTTGATGAGATCTCAATGACCCCGTTGGCGGCCTTGATGCCGTAGAGGGCACAGGCGGCGGCATCTTTCAGCACTTTGATTTCGCGTATGTCCTGAGGATTAAGAGTGCGGAAAGCATCTGAGGAGATCACTTTGCCGTCAAGCACATAAAGCGGCTCATTGGCTGAATCACCTGCCCGCAATGACTGGTTCCCTCGTATTCTGATTGTTGGTTTCGATCCGAGTTCGCCGGTGTTTGTCACGATTAGTCCGGGCACGGCACCCTGCAGGGCCATGCTCACGTCCATCATCGGTTTCTCATTCAGGCGTTTCATATCTACCGTCTGCACAACTCCCGAGCGGCTTCTGATGTCGAGATTGTTGATATTGGATTCGGCGGTGACCGTCACTTCATGAAGCATATTTTCATCAGTGGTCATGGTCACGTTGATTGTTTTCTGACCAGAGTAGGCCACTTCGACGGGCTTCATGCCAATGGATGAGAATGTGACCTTTGCTCCATTGGATATACGTGAATTTAGGGAGTATCGGCCGTCGGCATCAGTGATCGTACCCGTTTTCAAGCCTTTCACGGTCACAGCCACACCAGGCAACGGCTCTCCGGCAGAGTCCGTGACTATTCCGGAAAGGGCGGATTGAATTTCAGTACTACGTTGACCTTCATCCTGTTGCGTTTCGGCGTGGACAAATGCGTTCATGCCTATAAATAAGAGCAATACGGATATATATTTTAGCATCCCTTGTTTTTTGGTTGCAAAATTACTCTTTTTCAGTTATTAACACAATCCCAAAAACTAAGTATTTTGCCGTTTTCACAATCTGCCACAAAAAAAGGTTTGCCCGACCGGATAATTCCGGAGGGGCAAACCAGATTTCAGCTATATTTCAGTTATTATCTTATTTTGTCAGATCAGTCAACATCGTTGAGGATGCAGATGGCTACGCGGTTCCAGCTTTCTTCCTTGAACATGTGTCCGATGCCTTCGCCTTGGGCCTTGATGCGCTTGCCATCGATGCCATACTTGCTGATGAGCATTGAGCGGACTGATTCAGCACGCGAAGCGGCAAGTTTCTTGTTAAATTCGAGGTTACCGTCCTGAGATGCATAGCCCTTGATCACAACAGAGGCTTTGGGGTTGTTCTTGAGGTAGTTGGCGATCATCTCTACGTTGGGCTGCTGGTCGGCGGTGATTTTCGACGAACCGATGCGGTAGAACACGTAGCGGACTGATTCAAGAGTGTTGGTGTTGCGGGTTTCGGTGATCACCTTGGCCGGACGGTTCAGGCAGTCATCGAGCTGGGCGGCAAGCACTGTGGCAGCGGCAGCTGCATCGGCATTAGCGGCCTGCAGGGCTGCGTTTTCAGCACGCAGAGCGTTGATCTGTTCGTTGAGAGCCGAGTAGTCGCAGGGTGCGGCATAGGCGAAAGAGTGAGTGCCGTTTGAGCAGGGGAAGTGGTAGGTCACGCCTGCTTCAAGTTCGAAGGCTGCATGCTGTCCGTCATAGTAAACGGTGCTCTGGCCTTTGCGGTCGCCGGGAGCCATGTCCCAGACCACGGCAGGCTTCACTGAGATGGTCCATGCCTTGGCTTCGCCGAGGTTGAAGTTAAAGTTCATGCCGGCCTTTGTGCCGAATGAATTCTGGTCCTTGCCTTGCGATTTAGGCATGTAGGTGTGTAGCCATCCGGCACCTGCCACAGCTTCGACCTCAAACACACGGGGCTGTCCGGCATAACCGGCGAAAAGGTTGTTGAGGTTAACGGCTCCGAACACTCCGACGTAGCTGCGGTCAAAAGAGTTATGGGTTGATACCCCCTTGTCCCATCGGGATGTGTTGATTGCAAATTCGCCATCGAGTCCGAGTCCGAACACCGGGGTTATCTGTTTGCGCAGTTCTATGCCGGTCACTCCGCGCATGTTTTGCCAGAATGATGCTCCGTGGCCATGAAGAGGAGTGACTACGCCACCCTTGAGTGTGAGGGAGATGTTGTCCGTGAGTTTGCTACCCTCGAGATTCTGAGCTGATGCTGCGCCTGCGATAGTTAGCATGGCGGCAGCAGCGATACAAAGCTTTTTCATAAAGAATTTTGGTTATAGTGTTGAAATGATAGAATAGCCGATCTATGCCGGAATACACTATCACAACGCGCGGCCGCCGCATTTTGTTCGCCCGGGATTCCATGGCGACAAAATGCGGCGGCTTATGATCAGTTCAGATATGGGTGATCAGAAAATGATCTTTTCTGATCGGCTACCCTGCAGCTTTATGAGCAGTTGGCCTTCGGCGGGGGCAGCCACTTCGCGGCCCTGAAGGTTGAAGTAGCGCACGGGTGCATCGGCTGCGGACTCTGTCATCTCAGGCTGTTCGATGCCGGTTTTGGCCGGGCCATCGGCAGCTGCTGCGTTTTCAATCACACCGCTCTTATTGATAAGAAGAACAGCATAGTGGCAGTAGTCCATGTTTTTGACGGTTTTGACGCATACTTTGCTGGTGAAAGGATACTGTTCGCCTTTGGTGATATTCGTGGGAATAAATCCGGTAATGCCGTTGAAGTTGTTGATCTCGCGGGCCACGTCTTCGTAATATGTGGTTACCCGAGAGCTTTTCTTTTCCCATCCTGCCATGGCTCCATAGCTTCCTCCTGCGAAAGAGTTGAGCTGTGCGTATGGACCTACGTGATCTTCCATGGCCACGCAGGCAATCTTGTAATTAGACTTTTCAATGTCAATTGCAAATGTGGCATATCCGGAAATCGTGGCTGAGTCGGTGTCTTCAGTGATTTCAGTCACTACGACATTTGCTACCGAAATGGCGGATTGCAACTGCTGGTATACGCTTTCGAGTTTGTCAGCGTTGGGGTCAATAGCTCCGAATGTAGAGTCGCGGTTGATCATCGCACCGGGGAATGATTGGATGTATGACCATAATCCGCTATATGATGCAGTAACCATAGGGTCGTTTCCGTTATGGACGGCAATGGGGATGATATTGCCATCGGGATGGGCTTTGCAAATGGTTTCGATTCCCACAATGCCTCGGGGGCAGAAGCCGCACCATGTGCCTGTTCCCTCTTCGATTACCATGGCTTTCTTGAAACCGCCGTCAAGCACGTTGAGAGTGCCTGAAATCTTGTAAGGATTTGTGCAGGCGCTGCCATTAACTTTAGTAATGTTCACTTCGACTTTAACATCAGCGCCTTCTGTAGCGCATTGAACCGGTAAGGAAATTACTTCGTAATCGTTGTAAGAAGTCAGTGGTGCAGGAAGGGAGATATTGGATTCGCCTTCTTGTTGAGTGCCGTTGATACTTACTGTATAGTCAACGTTTTCAATAGTATTGGCAGATTTGCTGGCTAATATGACGTTGACATCGAATGGGCTTGTAGAGGAAGCTGTCTGAGGAATGCTGCCGCCAAGAATGGCTATTTCGTTCAGCGGAGCATTTTCGGTTTCTAATCTGACCTTGATGCATGTGAATCCGTAATTGGACGCATAGTTATTCCAACTCATGGCTGCATTTGATGTCTTGACGCCTACGTAGCCACCCTGATCGGTTGAATCGTGTAAGGACATATCAAGAACCAGAGGGTAGTAAGATGTGCCTACCGGAGTGCATGTGAATCCGAACCAAAGCGGTTTGCCGGCCTCGAGAGTGATCGGCGTTTCAAGCGGATATTCTTTGTATGCATAGGAATCTTTTAAATCCATGTTGCCCTCCATTGTCATCACATCGGTTTTGCCAAGTTCTGTGGCGCTGAACAGAGTGATGGGCTGAGGCTTGGGGTTAGCAATGTTCTGGGCAGAGCCGTTGGCGATAAGGATAGCAGTGACTTTGGCTCCGGCATAGTGGGTTACTGTGGCATTGTCGAGCTGCATGGCGCCGCCTATTGATCCGGTGGTGTTCAAACCGAGGGAAGTTACCGGGGGGTAGCACAGGCAGAAGTCGAATTCCGACGGGTTTTCTGTGGCGGCACGCATTGCCGGAGCTTTGAATGTGGTGGTGTTGGAGGCCGGAAATCCCAAAGTGGCCGGTTGCGAAAGCACAAGTTCCTGAGCCGACGATGACAGGGCGATCATCGAGATGGCTAATGAGAGTAATGATTTGCGCATAACGAATAATAAATATATATATGTGTTACGATTTAGAAGTTTTGTCGCGTGGTGTGGTGGCCTGAAATTCTTTCAGGTAGAGTGGGGTAGCATAGGCCACATCGATGAAGTCGCCGGCACGGAATGCTTTTTCGCTCAGCGCCAGCATGTCGGCAGCTAATGGATTGATCCCCTCAATGAAGTGGGCGTTGGGATGGGTGATCACGGTGCGCGCCTTCTCCACGGCGTTGCCCATGAACAGGAGCGGACCCTTGTCAAGCAGTTCGCCATATGACTCTTCGGTGAGGATCAGTGGCTGCGAGGGCATGAGTTCTTTAAGCCACATGTCGAGCACGCAGGTAAACACCTCCATGCGTCGTGCGTCGATCATCGGGGCAAACCGAGTCGAAAGGTCTATGTTGTGGTGATTGAACATCACGTTAGTGGCCAGGATCTGGAGGGTGGGCACTCCGATCAGGGGCACCCCTAAGGCGTAGGCCAGTCCTTTGGCCTCCGACAGCCCGATGCGCAGTCCGGTGTAGCTTCCCGGTCCGATGGACACTGCCACGGCATCGATGTCGCGCTTCTGTGCGCGTGCTTCCCCGAGAGCTTGCTTTACGAACTGACCGATTTTTTCGGCATGGTTGCGGCCATGCATGTCGGTAAAGTCGGCCAAAACGGCCATGTCGCCTGTCAGCGCCACCGAGCAGCAGTCGGTCGAAGTTTCTATGTTGATTATATTTGCCATTCTCTATAATGATTAAAAACCGGCCATTTCCACAATGCTGATAGCCTGTCGGGCTGCGGCGGCATCGTGCACTCTCAGTATTGAGGCGCCATGATGCAGGGCCACCACATTGGCCGCTGTCGTGGCCGGAAGCGCTTCGTCGGCACTGATGCCGAGCGGACGTGTAAGCATCGATTTGCGTGAAATGCCCACAAGCACCGGACGGTTGAACACCGCGAATGCCTCGAGTTCTCTCATCATCTCCCAATTTTGTTCCGGAGTCTTTGCGAAGCCGAATCCGGGATCGATGATTATGTCGGCGACACCCATATCCTGCAGACGGGCCACCCGTGCGGCGAAAAATTCGAGCACCGCAGCCGTGACTCCACCCTGCTCCGAGTAGTCGGTAAGCGACTGCATGGTGTCGGGGGTGCCTCGGGTGTGCATCATCACGTATGGGGCGCCGGTGGCGGCCACAATGTCAAACATGCGGTCGTCGAGCGTGCCGCCCGAAATGTCGTTGATGATGTCGGCCCCGAGCTGGTTCACGCAGCGCAGGGCTACGTCGGCCCGATACGTGTCTACCGACACAGGGACGTCCGGACTCACTTTCCTGATGGCCGAGAGTGCGAGCTCGAGCCTGCGCAGTTCTTCATCCGCGTCAGGTGCCTCCGATCCGGGGCGCGTGGAGCATGCTCCCAGATCGATGATGTCGGCGCCCGAAGCGAGCAGCTCCTCTGTGCGTTGCTGGACCTCGGCGATTGTGAAGGCTCTGCTCCCGGCATAGAAGGAGTCGGGAGTGGCATTGACGATGGCCATTACGGCCGGTCGGTCAAATCTTATCAGTCTGCCTTTTATGTTAAGTGAGAACGGAGTCATATTTCCCGCAAAGTTACGCAGATTTTATCTAAATTATGGTAAAACGCCGAAAAAAACTTACCTTTGCACAAAATTAACCTCAGACATCATGATTGAATTATCGATTGCCGATTGGTTTAGTGCGTCCTATCTGTTTTCCGTAGTGTGGGACCACATGAGCTATTTCTACGTGTTTCTGTTTATGACGATTGAAAGCTCGTTCATCCCGTTTCCGAGTGAGATAGTGGTGCCTCCGGCCGCTTATATTGCTGCAACAGAGGGAACAATGAGCGTGTGGGGCGTTGGTGTGGCTGCCACTCTTGGCGCACTCTGCGGATCAATAATTAATTATTTTCTGGCCATGTGGCTCGGACGTCCGATCATATACGCGTTTGCTGACAGTCGTCTGGGTGCCATCCTGATGGTCAACCGTGAAAAGGTCGACAAGGCTGAAAAGTACTTCGACAAGCATGGCGCTATCTCAACATTCATCGGACGATTGATCCCCGTGATCCGCCAGCTCATCAGCATACCTGCCGGTCTGGCCCGGATGAATTTCGCCAAATTCTGCGCATTCACCACTGCCGGAGCTGCAATCTGGAATATAGTGCTCTGCTGGCTGGGATGGTTTCTGGCCCGCACGGTAAGCAAAGATGAATTGTTTACCAAAATCGAGTATTACAATGACTATCTCACCGCTTTCGGATGGATCATCGGCGCCTTGTGCCTGATATTCATAGTGTGGAACATTTTCAAGCCTAAAACCCCGAACTACAAGATATGACACAGGTTTCTCCCTCATTACTGTCGGCTGACTTCGGTCGCCTCGCAGCCGATGTAGAAATGGTTAATAACAGTGCTGCCTCGTTGATACATATCGACGTGATGGATGGCCGCTTCGTGCCCAACATCTCATTCGGATTTCCCGTGATCGAGGCTGTGGCCAAGGCCGCACGCAAGCCGCTCGACGTGCATCTGATGATTGTAGAGCCTGACCGCTGGGTGAACCAGGTGCGCGATTGCGGTGCGGAGATCATGAACGTGCACCTTGAGGCATGCACTCATCTCCACCGCACGGTGCAGGCCATCCACTCCGCCGGCATGAAAGCCGCCGTGACCCTCAACCCGGCTACTCCAGTAGCTCTGCTCGAGGATATAGTGGCCGACCTGGATATGGTGCTTCTGATGTCGGTGAATCCCGGGTTCGGAGGTCAGAAATTCATTGAAAATACAATCGGCAAGACCCGACGCCTCCGCCAACTCATAGAGTCGACGGGTTCGAAAGCGCTGATCGAGATCGATGGCGGCGTGAACATTGAAACAGGCCGTCGGCTCGTAGAGGCCGGTGCCGACATTCTTGTGGCCGGCAACAGTGTGTTCAAGGCCCCTGACCCCACTGCTGCAATCGCAGCTCTGGCACAACTTTGAGAGTATGTTTGAATTTAACATTGAACAACTCTTATGAGCCTTTTTGCGGTATTTTCAATCGATTTTTCGTCACAATGGAACCCCATTGCTCCTCAAAACCGATTGAAAATCCCACTAAAAATTCTTCATAATAATTTTTCATGCTAAATCCAAACATACTCTGACACTTAATAAAAATTATCTAAGCAATGAAGATAGGTATTTGCAGCGATCACGCTGGTTTTGAACTTAAACAACTGGTGATTGCCCATCTTGAAGGCAAAGGCATGCAGGTGAAGGATTTCGGCACTTACAGCGCCGATTCGTGTGACTATCCCGACTATGCCCATCCTTGCGCTGAGGCTCTTGAAAACTCTGAAGTGGATTTGGCCGTGGCCATGTGTGGCTCGGGCAATGGCATCGCCATGACCCTCAACAAGCACCAGGGTGTGCGCGCCGCTATCTGCTGGAACCGCGAATTGGCCGAGCTGGCACGTCAGCACAACAATGCCAACTGCATCGTGCTTCCCGCACGCTTCATCCCTGCTGAACTTGGCCTTGAACTCGTAGATGCTTTCCTGTCGACTCCTTTCGAGGGTGGACGCCATGAGCGTCGTGTGGCCAAGATCGCTTGTCGTTAACCGTTAGCGGGATTCGCCGATGTTTCTCTTCATCATCGAGATGATAGGGGCTGTGGCTGCTGCCATTTCCGGCATCAGACTGGCCTCTGTCAAGCGCTTTGACTGGTTTGGCGCCTACATTGTGGGGCTGGTCACAGCGCTTGGAGGAGGCACATTGCGCGATGTGTTGCTCGATATTACTGTGTTCTGGACCCAATCGTGGGATTACTTCGCAGCTACCGGTGTGGCCATGGCGATAGTCCTGATATTCCAGCGGCAGCTTGTCAGGCGCATCAAGGCGCTGCTCGTGTTTGACGCAATCGGTCTGGCTCTGTTCACGGTGATAGGCATCGAGAAAACCCTTACAGCCGGATTGCCGATATGGGTGGCCATTGCCATGGGCTTGGTCACCGGGGCATTCGGTGGTGTGCTACGCGATATCCTCATCAATGAAGAGCCGCTGATTTTCCGTAAGGATATATATGCGATGGCGAGTTTCCTTGGTGGGGTGGTCTATGGCACTGTCTATGCTCTTGGCGGAGATCAGGTGGCCTGTGGTCTTAGCTGTGCGTTTGTCTGTCTGGCAGTGCGCATGCTCGCCCTTCGTTTTTCATGGCATTTGCCGATAATGCATCCCGATGATGAATGACCGTAAATCTGCGAAGTTATTTCGCTTCGTCATTTTTTTGACCGTAGTGTCATGCCTAATGATGTCGTGTGCAGAATCCGATGATGGTTTCGGCAATGGTGTTTCTGACTCTACACCTGACGATGTGTCAGAAACCGTTACGGTGTCATTATATAAAAACTCCGGACAGACGATAGATGGAATTTTTGTGGATGTAAACGACAGATTGACATCCTCTGATGGTTGGGGATTTGTCGATGTGGGTAAAGTTAAGACTCTTGGGGACGTCAATGAAATTCCATATGAAGGTTGGACGGGTAGCGTGCCCGCAAAACTTGGACGGGGATATGTGGCATATAATCATCGAATAGGAGAATTTTACCGACTTATGGTTAGTAATGTTGCTCATGATGAGATGGGTACCATTACCGGATTTCAGATAAAATATCAGAATCCGTTTGTCGGCTTGGATAGACAAATTCTTCTTGACCAGGAGGAAATAATGGTTGATGCTGATGGCGGGTATGTGACAGTGCATATCACCAATCCATCGGTGTTGCCATGTGATATTAACTGTAGCTCTTCATGGGTAAGAGTGGTAAGTCGTGGCGAAAACGAGTTTGGAGTGCCAAGTGATTCAGTCGTTTTTTTAATCGACCGAATGGTTGATCCGGTTGATTCTTATGCTGAAGTGACATTCCGGACAGCGGATGACCAACTTACCATATTGCCTATATTTCAAAGAGGGAGTGAGGAATGGCAGTCTACTACTACAATTGCCGACTTGAAACTGAAATATGTTTCTAAAGAGCGAAATTGCTTTGAACTGATTGTTGAGCCTACTGTAATCACAGGTTATGTTATTTCCTCTGATCGTGAGGGGAACGTTTATAAGACCATAGTCGTAGATGATGGAACCGGAGCTATCCCGATATCTGTCAACTCTTATTCTCTTTACAATTCATATCCACAAGGTGTACGTCTGGCAATTGATTTGACGGGATTTTACATAGGTAATTATCGTGGCTATCAAATGGTAGGTTCGGTTAATGAATCGTCGTTCAATCCATCGATTAGTTTTATTGAGGAGCAAGAGTTCAGAAATCATGTCCAGCGGCTGAGCGATGAAGAAAGAATGTCAGAACCCTACAGAGTGAGCATTCAAGAGCTAAAGACAGTTCTTGATGATTCGCCGACTGCGGTGTTGTGGCAAGGACGATATGTGGAGATTCCAGATGTATCGTTTTGCGAATCTGGATTGCCGTTGGCTGAATATCAAACTACAACAACTCGTTATGTGGTCGAGGAATCGCAGTGTAAGTTAGCTGTCCGAACAAGTGGTTATTCCACTTTTGCATCTGAGTTGACTCCTGCTGGTGTGGGATCTATTAGAGGAATACTCTCCTACTATGATGATGAATGGCAGTTGATAATGAATGCAATCAGTGATCTGGGTTATTTCGATCCTTCGGCTGTACTTCCTGGTCAGCCGGAGCCATCTCTTCCTTTTGGCGATGGGACGTTTGATAACCCTTATAGGGTTTCATCCGTGATTTCACTTGGTAATCCAGGGGATCAGGCATGGGTTGATGGTTATGTGGTGGGCTATGTGCCGGGTATGTTAATTGAAGAATCTGTATTTGGTGCGGACGATGCCGTGTCGGCACATATTTTGATCGCGGACTCTCCGGATGAGATTGACTACCGTAAGTGTGTGCCTGTGCAGTTACTTGCTGGTTCTATGGCCAGATTGAATCTTAATTTGCGTGATAATCCAGCGGTATTACATACTCAGGTACGAGTTAAAGGCTCACTTCTGAAATACTTTGGTGTGGCAGGGGTGAAAATGGTCAGTGAGTTTGGAAAATGATGCTGATTGAGTTGGTGGCGGTGGCGGCAGGTGGTGCGCTCGGGAGTGTGGCCCGCTATCTGGTCGGGCGTGTTATCAATGAGCATATTACCGGAGTGTTCCCGTGGAGCACTCTTGTTGTCAACGTTTCCGGATGCTTTCTTATCGGGCTGCTCTGTGCGCTGATTTCCCGCAATGAGGGTTTCAGCGAGGTGTGGCGGCTGTTTCTTGTGGTAGGTTTTTGCGGCGGATTTACCACTTTCTCGACTTTTGCCAACGAAAATTATCTGCTTTTTGATGCTCACCGGTTGGGGATTGTGGCATTGTATGCAGGGTTGAGCCTTGCGCTTGGGCTGATTGCGGTCTATTCCGGCTATGCTATAGGTCGGCGGTGATAAGCTTTTGATATTTAGAGGATAATAGAGTATGTTGAATAATAATCACACCAATAATTAAAAAATTAGTTGGTTTGATTGAATTTAAAATTTACCTTTGCGATACGTTAACTAATAATTTAGTTTGATCGCAATGAAAGCAGGACGGAAAAAACAGCTTATTACCGAAAAGGAATTGCCCATCATGCAGCTCCTTTGGGAACATGGCCCGATGTTTGTGCGCGAGATGGTTGAACGTTATCCTGAACCGAAACCTCATTTCAACACCGTGGCCACGACGGTCAGGATTCTGGAAGAGAAGGGTCATGTCGGTCATGATGTGGTCAACGGAAGCCATCGATTCTATGCTATCTCGGAAAAACAGGTGTTTCAGAAGAAGTCGCTCACTGAAATCGTGTCCAACTTTTTCAATAATTCCTACAGCAGCGTGGTGTCGGCTCTGGTCGAGCAGGAGAAGATCTCCATTGACGAACTCAAGGAGATCATCGATCAGGTGGCCGGCAAAGACAGCAAAAAGTAACACTAACACTAACAAATAACTCTCTCTTCATATGGGACAAATCGTAGCATACGCAATCATCACATCGCTGCCGATATTCTGTTTCTATCTGGTATATAAATGGCTATTGTCTGGCGAGTCAATGCATCGATATAATCGGGGCATATTGCTTTCGGTCTATTTGATCTCTTTAGTGATTGTGCCGGTGGCTTATTTCATGTTGCCCTCATCGGGTGATTCAGTTGTGGCTGATGCCACTATGGCAATTGGTGGAGCCTCGCAGATTGCTGTCCCGACTGAAAATGAGTCCGCGCAGTCGGTCAACTGGTTGATCCGGACGATTCTGTGGGTTTATGCCATCGGTTTAGTCGTCGTTGCCGCCAGATCGTTGATGATGATCAGAGGGCTTAACAAGATGGCCCGATCCGGCGAACGCATTCGATGTGGATCGTTTGATCTGATGATTGTCGATGATGATAAGCTGATGCCATTCAGCTGGTTTGACAAAGTGGTGATGAACCGCAAGGACTGGACTGAATGTGGCCGGTTGATATTGGCCCACGAGAGCGCTCACATAGGTCTGCGTCATAGCTATGACGTCATGTTGGCCCAGGCAGTGTGCATTCTTCAATGGTTTAATCCTGCGGCATGGCTTCTGCGCGATGAACTGAAGATGGTCCATGAGTTTCAGGCCGACCAAGCGGTAGTGTCATCCGACATTGACGTCCGGGAATATCAAATGTTGTTAATAAAAAAGACTGTTGGCATGAGGTTCCAAGCACTTGCCAACAGCCTGAACCATAGTAATCTTAAAAAACGTATCACTATGATGCAAAATTCAAACAACGGGCGAAGCCGACGACTACGCGGCCTTGCTCTGGCGCCGGCACTTGCCGCAGCGCTGTTCGTGACTGATCTGCCTGCTGTGGCCGGGCTTGTGACTGACGCGGCTCAAGCGACAGCTTTTCGCTTCGCTACGCCGACATCGGCTGACAAAGGTAGCAAAAAAATTGTTGCCGACAAAGTGCCTCAGGCTATGTCGCTTGTGGTTCCTGATGCGGTTGCAGACGCTAACGGGAGTTCTCCGGCTCAATTCCCCGGTGATGAGATGGAGCTGTACAAATTCATCATCAACAACTTAAAATATCCGGAAGATGCTGCCAAGAACAATCAGCAGGGACGGATAACGTTGCAGTTCCGCATATCTGAAACCGGTAAGGTTAGCGATGTGCATGTGATCAGGGGTGTGTGCCCGTCCCTCGATGCCGAGGCTGTAAGGGTGGGTAATTTGCTGCCTGACTTCATTCCGGCAAAAGAAAATGGGAAACCTGTGGCGTGTGTGTTTACACTCCCCATAACGTTTAAAATTGCTGGTGACTCTGACGATGCCGAATGATGTGAATCCGGCATAAAGGAATCAATATCGACATTCTGTAGACGCTCTTGGCGTTAACTGTGAATGCTTTTGTGCCCAAAATCCTGGGCGCATCCCCCTTGCCATACCTTTTCAGTTCGTCACGGTGTAGGCAGATACAGATTTCTTCATCTTTCTCATCAAATGCATGCAGTAACCGTTTTATGACGCAATCCGGCATGCGAAGTGGAGATTTTGTCCGAACGGGTGATATACAGGTGTCAGAAGGCTACATGTCTAAATTACTTACGCAAGGACTATTGGTGGAGGCACCTGAATGGCTCCCCATGTAATTCCCTTGACAAGACGTTTGAGCAGCTTGAAAAAGTATAAGGTTATTGTATAATGAAACTTAGAACACAAGATTATGAAAAAGAATTATATTATTGTCATTTCCGCAATAGTGTTGGCTGTAGTAGCTGCATTCTCTTGTTATGCCCAGTCCGGCACAGAACAGGGATCAAAAGAGACGAATGATCGTCAGGAACAACTCAAGAGTCAACGAGTTCTTGTCTATGAACAGAACCAAGTCGATCAACCGGCTGCGTTTGTCGGTGGAGTGGAAAAGATGATGGAGTTTATGCTCAAAAATGTGAAGTATCCTAAGGAAGCCGAAAAGGACGGGGCAAGCGGTGTGGTGCGTGTGCATTTCATCGTTGACACAGACGGCAGCCTTATCGATGTAAATGTCCCGGACAGTGTGCATTTCGCTCTTGATGCAGAGGGCATACGTCTTGTTAAGGCCATGCCAAAATGGACACCGGCCAAAATAGAGGGAAAGGCTGTTCGTCAAAAGGCACTTGTGGCAATACCATTTAGATTGAATTAGAATGAAAAAGGCAATAGTACTCTTAAACATCCTTATTGCCGGGGGTGTGACAATGTTGGCGCAACCTAAAATCAATGGAGCTGCTCCTATACGCGAGAAACGTGGGTACAACCGGAGTGTTGTTATAGACACAGCCAGCGTGCGAGTCCTGTATGCTCTCAATGCCATGGATGTCAATGATGAAAATACATACATTGATCTCGGCAAGTTGGAAGTCGGCAAGCGTGTTCGGAAGTACAGCAGTGAATTTTTGGATCAGTCTGATCTGAAAATTTTGGAATGGAAGAAAGAAACGGGCTATCAAGGCAATGTGCCGAAGAGTTACTTTATGGGAGGACGGAAAGAAACTGAGGACCGTTGGAGCGAGCTGGTATTTTCCGAATATATAATTAATGGTAGCCAACTGACCGAATATGCCTGTATGCCATTGTTCGGCGAACGAAACAATGGTCGCTACACAGAAGAGTGGCCTCTGATGAAATGGACATTGGCTGACGATAAGCAAACTATCCTCGGGTATAGATGCCAAAAAGCAACATGCAGGTTTCGTGGCCGTGACTTTGTGGCATGGTTTGCTGTTGACGTTCCTATTAAAGGAGGTCCCTGGAAGTTTGGCGGCCTACCGGGTTGCATTCTTAAGGTATATGACAGTGAGCAGATATATGTCTGGGAAGCTGTGTCCATAGAGCGTGGTACATTCCTCATTAGTCAGTATCCTGACGAATTATACCCGCAATGCAGTCGTGATCGTATCTACAAATTGCAGAAACGCTATAACGAGGATTACCGGCAGGCTATAGGTTGGGTGAGTCTGGAGGGAAGGCCGACACCGGGCAAGATTGCCTTTGAGCCATTGGAAAAGGAGTAGGCTGTGATGGTTACTGTTACTAAGGTTCCTTTGCCATATCCGGCAAAGGTAAGATGAGTATGTCGCTCTATTTGTGCGCAATATAAATTGTATAAAATATATTGAAATAGAAAACTAATAGTTGTTTTCTCGCTATGCTGTTTATATTTGCCGCTGAAAAAGGATGTGTTAAACACTTGAAAAATGAGGATTTATGAAAATCAAACGTTTTAAACTCAAACTGTTGGTTAATTCCTTAGGACTATTATGCGTAACGATGTGCTATGCTCAAAATAAACAAGGGCGAGTGCCGTATATGCGTAAGTCTAATACAGATACGTATATCACTGTGGACACTACAAGTGTCCGGGTTTGGTATGCTTTCAATGCAACGGATATATACGACGAGTCTACATATCTGGATTTGCAATGTCTGGAGGTCGGCCGGACTCGCAATAAGTATTATAGTTATTATGTATGGGAGTCAGATTCACTTATTACTGCTTACAAACGCGAAAACAAAACTGGAACCTTTCCCAGTAGCCTCGCGCCGAGGGGACGTGGCCGAGGCTACTGGAGCGAGATTCAATACCATGTGTTGTTTGCCCAAGATGGCAAAGTCAGAACATATACACGTGAACCTGAGCGGTCGTTTAATGGCTATTACGATGAGCCATATATGGATATGCTATGGACATTGCATGATGACACCATGCACATAAGCGGCTATAATTGCCAGAAGGCGACCACCCACTATCATGGTCGCGACTTTGTGGCATGGTTTACCACAGAAGTGCCTTTGCGTTATGGCCCATGGAAATTAGGGGGATGTCCCGGACTTATTGTGAAAGCCCATGATGTTGATAGCCTATACACCTTTGAATTGATAAAACTGGAGCAGGTATGCCTCCCTATAATGTCGCATCCTTATGACTACTATCGTCCAATCAAACGGGAAAGGGTGTTGAAGTTCGAACGTAAAGTCAACGAAAACTACTATCGGGTTTTAGGTTGGCGGCGTGTGGATGGGTTACCAGCACAAATTACACATTATGATCCTTTGGAGTTGGAATAAACGAACCAAGTCCCGATGTCAAACCTCGTTAACACTTATGTGACAAAATGAAGAATATTTTAGTAATAATAACGGCCTGCCTATCAGTGTGCTGTGCAGTCGCTCAGCATAAGCAGGGCTGTGTAATTCACGCAACCTTCAAAGGATCAGGCCGCTCCGTTGAAATAGGAACCGCGCAACTGAAGGTGATGTACGCTCTTAATGCGATGGATATTAACGATGAAAGTACTTATATTGATCTGCATGTACTTCTCGCAGGTAAGAATGTAAGTAAACAATATAGTCGTTTCCTTGAACTTAACGACTCTCTGTTTGATGAGTTTGAAAGGCAACATCCCAATGCGCGAAGCCGGCCGAGGATTTTTTACACAGTTGGGCGCAACAGCGACTACTGGAGCGAATATCAGTATACTGACATTTATGCTGAAAAAGATCAGTACACCTGTTATGCTTATATGCCGTGGGGCATGACCCGCTATAATGCTTACTATACTGAACCTATGTATCAGCAGCAATGGTCGCTGCAAAGTGAACGGCAGATAATCTTAGGGTATGATTGCCAAAAAGCTACGTGTAAATGGCGTGGTCGTACCTTTGAGGCATGGTTTTCAACGGATATTCCCGTGCGTCTTGGCCCTTGGATATTTGGAGGCCTTCCGGGATTGATTTTAAAAATCAATGATGTAGACAATCTATATACGTGGGAAGCTGTCAGCCTGAGTACAGGTAATTTCCCTGTTAAAAAACGTGTTTACGAAGGCTTTATCAAGGACACGCGCGATAATGTCCATAAATTACAAGTAGCGATAAACCGCAATTATCTGAAAACTGCAGGGGCTTGCAATCCCTCTACCGGACAAATGCAATCCAGTCCACATCCATATGAACCATTGGAAAAGGAGTAGCCCATGAAACAATCATTTATAACACTTCTATTCGTTCTGACTATGGTCGGATCGACCCTCGCGCAGACTGCCATACACGGAACGGTCAAAGATAGACAAGGCAATCCGGTAGACGCCTTCATAACAGCATCACCCAAAGCCTCGTCAAATGTTCTTGGCTTTGCCGAAACAGACAGCAAAGGAGCCTATCGTATTGAGGTGAAGTCGGCGGCCGATTCGCTTGTCATTACAGTGGCAGGCATGAGCATAGCTAGCCAGGCCAAAACTGTGGCCAATCGTGATCAGAAACTGAATTTTACGGTAAAGGCGTCTACAATACAACTTAAGGAGGTAAGTGTGCGCCCTCGGAAGATACGTCAGGATGGCGATACTCTAAGTTATCTCGTGGGCGCATTCCAACAGCAGGGTGATCGTGTCATAGGTGATGTGCTGAAGCGTATGCCCGGCATTGAGGTGTCGGCCGGTGGTGGCATCAAGTTCAATGGCAAAAGCATAACAAAGTTCTACGTGGAGGATATGGACCTGCTTCAGGGCCGCTATGGTCTTGGCACCAACAATATCAATGCAGGAGATGTTGCCTCGGTAGAAGTGTTGCAGAATCATCAGTCCGTGAAGGCACTGCGTGGCCGTGTGATGACTGACAATGTGGCTATAAACTTGAAACTGAAGGATTCTGCCAAAGGCACAGTAGCTGTTAACGCCATGCTCGGCGGTGGAGGTCAGGCTGGTGGCGGATGGGGACTCAGATCGCGTCCGCTGTCGGATGGACAGGCTACAATAGGGCGTAACCCTCTGTGGACTGCTGAACTTGTAGGCATGTATTTCTCCAAACGCCGTCAGAACATGACTCTTTACAAAGGTAATAATGCGGGTGATGATGTGTCGAAAGAGCTGACATCGCACTATTCCGGCATCAATAGTGTGGGGCTCTATCCTTTCTGCCCGATAGGAGCAGTGATGCCTACAGGTAGCGGATTGCCACAAAAATATACATTCGATAATCAATCACACATACTCACCACAAATCATTTGGAAAAGATTGGAGAGGACACGGAGGTAACCGTCAACATAGCTTATCAAAATGACCACATACGTAAGGAGGGGATGTCGCAGTCGGATCTGTTTGTAAGTGACGGTTCCCGATTGCTTAGTAGTGAAACTCTCATATCGGAAACTCTTCTTAATAATCTGAGCGTTAACTTGCGTTACTGTCGAAACGCGGCCGATGGATTTACTGCCAATGTCATCAAACTGGACGCTGGATGGAACAGCGACAATGTTGCGAGCATTTTGTCGGCTGATCTTATGGGGTCGCACCACGTGAACTATGGTGACAACCGCGTGGGACAGCATTTCAGACGCCCTATGCTCTCGGTTAGCAACACGCTGAACACCATACGCAATTTTGGCAAGCACTCTCTGGATTTGCATTTCTCTGCAGGCTATGCACAACGTCCCAACACACTGTCGGTGGATGTTGATTCTGTTATGCAGGGCACTACAGCTCACTACGATCAGGACCTGACGTCGCGTCATATCGCTGCCAACGCCCATACCAACTATAGCTATCGCATAGGATTCTTTTCCTTGAATTATGGAGTGATTGTCAACGCCAGCCTACATGGAATAAAGACTGATCTTGCCGGCTTTGAACCTCCTGTTCCTGACTTTTCGTTGCGCAACGACCTCTGGTATAATACATATGAAATTGTAGTCGGTCAGCAATATAAGTACGAACGCGGTGGCTGGTATCTGTCGTTGGGCTGTCCTCTCAATCTCTACACCCAGACTCTGGACGACCGGGTGCGTAAGGATCGGAACAGTTACACGCATCTGCTGGTGTCACCATCATTTTCGGCCAGATTTGAGCGGAATGATTGGAGTGGCAATACAGGCGTGTCATATGATCGGATCGTCGGTGATCCAGGTGGTATCTACAGCGGCTATATAATGAACAACTACCGTTCGTTTCAGCGTTCCTATGTCGAACAGTTGTCAAGGTCCGACAATGTCAGGGCTAACATAGGGGTGTCATATCGCAGCGCCATTAACGCCACATTCTTTAATATCAATGGCAGCTACAGCCACACGCAATATAATCAGATATACGGCTATAGCTATCATGGAGCTACCAGTGTGATACAAGCCATAGACAGAAAGACGACCACTGATAACTACAATGCTGGTTTTGATGCAAGTAAAGGCTTTGACTGGCTTCAGGCTTCTATCCGTGCCTTTGGCGGATACGGCTATAGCCGTGGCGAACGTCTTATTTCCGACACTCTCTACCCTTTTCATTCGCAAAATATCAGCGTTGGGGCAGTTGCTACGATCACTCCATTGCCATGGTTCAACATAGTGCTGAGCAGCGGATATGCATGGAATATGTCGGACACAGACAACGCCAGAGATGAACTGGCACGAACGGTGCGCACCGCCACCCAGCGCATCAAATTAAATTTCTATATCACCAAACAAATGACGCTTACAACCTCGTTTGAAGATCATTATAATAATCTTACTGACAAGAAGCGCCATGCGTGGTTTGGCGACCTCAAGGCCCAGTATAAGCTCAAGCGTGTGGAATTGGAACTGCAGGCAAACAATCTCTTCAATCAAAAACAATACACCCGAGTGAACTACAGCGGTCTGGACATCTACTCCTCAACCTCTCAACTTCGACCGCTTAATGTGATAGCAACAGTGAGATTCAAACTTCTGTAGCTGGTAAGTGAATCATGTCTGTATAGTGACTATGATGTGCGAAAAGCGAGAATCGTCCGAGATGGTAACGGATGATCCTCGCTTTTTTTTGACGACCTAAGAGTATGTTACTCTAAGACGAGATCAGTTGGCGGTGGCCAGCGGGGCGGGCACAGTGTAGGTGCGTGTGGCCAGTTCCTGGTTGATGGTGTAGAGAGCCAGGCCGTTGTCGCCGATAAGCTTTAGGCGGTCGATAAGACCACGTGCTGTTTCCTCTTCCTCTACCTGCTCGGAAACAAACCAATCGAGTTTGTTACAGGTGGCATAGTCGCGTTCTTCGGCAGCCAGAGCATAGAGATTGTTGATCATCGCGGTGACTTTCTCTTCGTGGGCCAATGTGTGCTCAAACGCATCAAGCGGCGAATTCCATGTTGTGGGGACTTCGTCGATGTTTGAGAGCATCACGCGGCCTCCGCGGCTGTTGAGATAGTTCATGAAGATTTCAGCATGAGCCTGCTCTTCACGGAATTGCACCTTGAACCAGTTGGCGAGTCCGGCATGTCCTTCGCTTTCAAAGTGCATAGCCATTGACAGATAGAGATAAGCCGACCAAAATTCGGCGTTGATTTGAGCGTTGATAGCGTCTTGAAGTTTAGAGCTGATCATAACGGATGTGAATTTGTTTTGATATTTTTTTCTCAGTGCAAAATTAATGCAAAAACCGATATGTGTGCATCAAAAATTATTTTTTTATTTCAGCCTCAGACTTTGCATTCTTTTTCGTAACTTTGCACTTTCAAAATCAAGCAAAAAAGAAAAAGTTATGGCAGAGAATACCCGACAGATCAAAACCGCGTTGATTTCGGTCTTTTATAAGGACGGACTTGAAGAAATATTGGAAATGCTCAACAAGGATGGCGTGCGCTTCCTCTCTACCGGAGGCACCGAATCCTTCATCAAATCTCTTGGCTATGAATGCTCGGCCGTTGAAGATCTCACAGGCTATCCCTCGATTCTCGGCGGACGTGTGAAGACGCTTCACCCCAAGGTGTTCGGCGGCATTCTCAACCGCCGCGACAATGCCGGTGACCGTGAGCAGATAGCCCAGTATGAGATTCCTGAAATTGATCTGGTGATCGTGGACCTCTATCCTTTTGAGGACACTGTGGCATCCGGCGCATGCGATGCCGACATCATCGAGAAGATCGACATAGGCGGCATCTCTTTGATCCGTGCCGCAGCCAAAAACTGGCGCGACGTGGTGATCGTGGCTTCAAAGGCCCAGTATAAGCCTCTGGCTGACATGCTCCGCGAGCAGGGCGCCAACTCAACCGCCGACCAGCGCCGCTGGTTTGCCAAGGAGGCTTTTGCCGTCAGCAGCGGATATGACTCTGCTATCTTCAATTACTTTGACCGTGAGGGAGGCCCGTCGGCCCTCCGTGTAGCCGTAGACTCCCCCAAGCCAATGCGCTATGGCGAGAATCCCCACCAGAAGGGCTTCTTCTTCGGCGACTTCACAAGATGTTCACCCAGCTCCACGGCAAGGAGATTTCTTACAACAACCTGCTCGACATCGATGCTGCCGTGAGCCTGATCTCGGAATTTACTGATCCGACTTTCGCGGTGCTCAAACATAATAATGCCTGTGGCGTGGCCACCAGAGCGACCATCGCCGAGGCTTGGCGCGACGCCCTGGCCGGCGATCCGGTCAGCGCTTTTGGCGGAGTGCTTATCACCAACGGCACTGTAGACGCTGAGGCTGCCAAGGAGATCAACACCATCTTCTTTGAAGTGATCATCGCCCCTGCCTACACCGATGAGGCTCTCGAGGTGCTCAAATCGAAGAAAAACCGCATCATCCTGGTGCAGAACTCACCGCTGACTACCACAATGTCCTATCGTTCATGCCTGAATGGCGCTCTGCTCCAGGAGCGTGACCTCAAGGTTGAAACCGCTCAGGATCTGACTCCGGTGACCAACACTCCGGTCGATCCCTCGCAGATCGAGGACCTGCTCTTCGCCAACAAACTGGTCAAGCACTCAAAGAGCAACGCCATTGTTCTGGCCAAGAACCGTCAGCTGCTTGCAAGCGGTGTGGGGCAGACCTCGCGTGTCGACTCTCTTAAACAGGCCATTGCAAAAGCCATCGGTTTCGGATTTGAACTGAAAGGTGCGGTGATGGCAAGCGATGCTTTCTTCCCCTTCCCCGATTGTGTTGAGATTGCCCATCAGGCCGGCGTTGACGCCGTGATCCAACCAGGCGGCTCAATCCGCGATCAGGAAACCATTGACTATTGCAATGCCAACGGCGTTGCCATGGTAACCACCGGTATCCGTCACTTCAAACACTAATGACTCTCTAACAAAAGTAGATGGGACTATTCTCTTTGACAAAGGAGATTGCGATTGACCTTGGAACGGCCAACACAATCATTCTGCATAACGATAAGATCGTGATCGATGAACCATCGATTGTCGCCATAAACAAAAACACCCAGAAGCTGGAAGCAGTGGGCCGTGAGGCCAAGCTGATGCAGGGCCGTGAAAGTCCCCACATCACCACTATACGCCCCCTGCGTCAAGGTGTGATCGCCGACTTCAACGCTGCGGAGCTTATGATACGCGGGCTGGTGAAGAAGTCGAGCGGCAAACGCTCATGGTTCAGTCCGAGCCTGCGCATGGTGGTGGGCATCCCCTCCGGGTCCACTGAGGTGGAGATCCGCGCCGTGCGCGACTCCAGCGAGCATGCCGGCGGACGCGACGTCTATATGATCTACGAACCGATGGCCGCGGCCCTCGGCATCGGCCTTGACGTCGAGGCCCCTGAAGGCAACATGATCGTGGACATAGGCGGCGGCACCACCGAAATCGCCGTGATTTCGCTCGGCGGTATCGTCAGCAACAAGTCGATTCAGATTGCCGGTGATGACCTCACTGAAGATATTATAGGCCACATGCGTCGCGCCCACAACGTCAGGGTGGGTGAACGCACTGCCGAGGATATCAAGATGCATGTCGGCTCAGCGCTGACTGAGCTTGAGAATCCGCCGGAGGACTATATCGTCCATGGCCCCAACCACATGACTGCCCTGCCCATGGAGGTGCCCGTGAGCTATCAGGAAATTTCGCACTGCATCGAGAAGTCGATCTCAAAGATCGAGGCTGCTGTGCTCAGCGCCCTTGAGCAGACCCCGCCCGAGCTCTATGCCGACATCGTGCGCAACGGTATCTATCTGGCCGGTGGCGGCGCCCTGCTCCGCGGCCTCGACAAGCGACTCACCGACAAGATCGGCATCCAGTTCCACATCGCCGAGGATCCTCTGCTGGCTGTGGCCCGCGGTACAGCTGTGGCCCTGAAGAATATCGACAAATTCTCCTTCCTTATCCGATAAGGGGTTGCAGTGAAAGCACTGATAGAATTTCTGGTCAGGCATGGCAGTTGGTTTACTTTCCTGCTCTTTGCCATAATCAGTTGTGTGATGCTGTTTCGTGAGAATCCGTATCAGCAACATGTGTATATGACATCGGCAGGCGCGGTGGCCCGCACTATCTACTCATCGGCCGATGCCGTGACCGGTTATTTTCATTTGCGTAGCATCAACGAGGATCTGCAGGAGCGCACTTCGCAACTGGAGATGGAGGTGATCAACCTGCGGGCGGCTCTGCGGGCGGCTCATGAGCAAATGCACACCGACACTCTTTATATGGACTCGGTGTTGAATCAGTATGGCTACATAATGGCTCACGTGATCAACAATTCTATTGTCAGGTCTAACAATTTCATAACCATCAACAAGGGCGAGCTCGATGGCATACGCCCTGAGATGGGGGTCGTGGACCAGAATGGTGTGGTCGGCATCGTGAACGTTACCGGACCACATACGTCGCGACTCATCTCGGTGCTCAACAGCGATCTGCGCTTATCGTGCAAGGTGAAGGGCAGCGATGCTTTCGGATCGTTGGTGTGGGACGGTAAATCCACCCGTCAGGCCGTGCTTGAGGAACTTCCCCGTCACGTGGAGTTCGCCTTGGGTGACACTGTGATCACGAGTGGCTATTCAGTGGTGTTCCCTGAAGGTATACCGGTAGGAACGGTAGTGAGCCAGAGTCGCGACACCGATGATAATTTCTACTCCCTGCATGTTGAATTGCTGACCGACTTCGCCACGTTGAGCACTGTGCGCGTGATTGAGAATTTCCGTAAGGACGAGATCGAGGCGGTTGAGCAGGATAAAGTGAATACCACCGGAAAGTTCTGACCCCTCTGGCTTTTTTTGTGTCGCGTGATGTTTGATCTGCTGAATTATCCGTTTTTCCAACATGCGCTGTTCGCAGTGCTGATCATGAGTGTTGCCGCCGGAGTGCTTGGCAGCTATATTGTGGTCAGACGTATGGTGTCGCTCAGCGGCGGCATCACCCACGCATGTTTTGGCGGACTGGGCGCGGGTTTCTATCTCGGCATTCCTCCGCTTCTCATGGCCGGAATATTCGCTGTGGCCTCCGCCCTCGGCATCGAATGGCTCACCTGGAAGGGCAAGGCACGTGAGGATTCCGCCATCGCCGTGGTCTGGGCGCTTGGCATGGCAATAGGTGTCTATTTCGTGTTTATCACGCCTGGCACCGTGCCCGAACTTAATTCGCTGCTTTTCGGGAATATACTGACCGTTACCTCGGCCGATCTGGTTGCTTTCGGGCTTTTCACCACATTGTTGCTCGGATTTGTCGGACTGATGTACCGTCGGATCGAGGCTTCGGCTTTTGATCCTGATTTCGCCTATGTGGCCGGTCTGCCAGTCAGATTCATCTCATCGGCAATGACCGTGTTTGTGGCAGTCGGGATAGTGTTGATGATCCGCTGTGTGGGAATCATGATGTTGATGTCGATGCTCACGCTCCCGCAGCTTGCCGCCGAGTGTATCACCTGTCGCTTCTCCTCGATTATACGTTGGAGCATAGCGATATCGGTAGTGTCATGTGTCGGAGGGTTGCTGGCGTGCACAGCCATAGAGGTGCCCCCGGCTGCGTTCATCGTGTTTATTCAGGCCGGCATATATGCAGTGGCCCGCATCCTACACCGATAGAACTAAGGGGGTGCACTTCAATATTGACATAACCTCTTATAATCTCCCTTCGTCAAAATAAGAGTAGTAGCCGACAGGAGAGATGACCACATGGTCTATCACTGAGATGTCGAGCAATTTGCTTGCGGCCACAATGCGGCTTGTAAGCTCATCGTCCTGAACTGAGGGTTTGAGCTGTCCTGATGGATGGTTGTGGACGAGGGCTATCGCCGATGCTTGCGAATCGATCACTTTTTTGAACAGCAGACGCATGTCGACCACTGTTGCAGCCATGCCACCCTGGCTTATCCGCCATTCATTTTCGATGCGGTTGGCACGATTGAGCATCAACACCCAAAACTCTTCGTTGTGCAGACGCTCGAGTTTGCTGCGCATATGATTATAGATCTGTTCGCTCGAGCGGATCTGGGTGCGGTTGTTGATTTTTGTGAGTTCGCTCTGGCAACGGGCCCCAAGTTCGATCGCTGCCATGAGAGTGATGGCCTTTGTGGGACCTATTCCGGGTATGAGGCGCGACAGATGCTGGGGTGTCATGCGGCAGAGTACCGCCAGATCGTTGTTGCACATGGCCAGGATTTCATGGCTCACCTGGATCACTGACTTCCCCTTCAGTCCGGTGCGAAGCAGGATCGCCATCAGTTCGGCGGCCGACAGGGATCCACATCCGTTTTTCAGTGCTTTCTCGCGTGGCTTGTCATCGTCGGAGAGATTGCGGATCAAGCTCATAATTTTTCGTTTTTGCCCTTTCGGATTTCAATTTCCTGCTGTTCGTCACGCCCTTTGCGGAGCAGGATTTTGGTGAACCATGCGCGTATGAAGCCGGCACCATAGCCCCAGAGCTGGATCAGAGATGCCGGCACTGCCATCAGAGTGATGCGCAGGGAGCGGGTATTCACCAGAGCCGCGACAAAAAGCGCAACTATATATATGCCTAATGGAAGCAGCCACCAGGGGCTGACCGTAACACCGAGAATCAACAGCGCCAGGCTGCCGAGCAGAAACAGGGCCGGGAGTGTGTGGACGGCTTTGAGTGATCCGGGGTAAAGAAGCTTCAGAGTGATGCGCGACATGCCGAACACGTAGACCTGACGGCAGAACTTGCGCAGGTTCTGCCGGCGCCGATGGTACACAGCCGCATCTCTCAGCAGCCCCATCGAGAAGCCGGCATTGCGTATTCGCATGGACATGTCGATGTCTTCCGAAAACATCTCACGGAAACCGCCCACACGTTCGTAGACCTTGCGGCTGAAGCCCATATTGAATGTGCGGGGCACGAATTTCTCAAGTTTTATCTTGCCGCCGCGTATTCCTCCGGTGGTGAGAAATGAGGTCATGGAGTAGTTGATGGCTTTCTGCACAGTGCTGAATGATTCATGGGCCGCATCGGGGCCGCCAAAGCAGTCGAGCGGATTGTCATCAAGCTCGCGTGTGACTGTGGCTATGTAGTCAGGAGGAATCACGCAGTCACTGTCGAAAAATAGAAAGTATTCTCCCTTAGCCTGCTCCATGCCATGATTACGGGCCGGAGAGCGCCCTTCGTTCTTCTTGAAAAAGTAACGTGCAAAGGGATATCGGGCGCAGATGTCGCCACATGGCTCCGTGGAGCCGTCGTCAACAATGATGGCTTCAAAATTGTCGGAGGTCTGCCGGCTGAGGCTTTCGAGCAACTCGCTGACTTCGTCCACGCGGTTGTAGACCGGCACGATGATTGAAAATCTGGGATTCATGGGATCTCTGTCAGCTCATGCGCGATTTATAATCTTCGTAAGTGAAACGGCGCAGAATCTCGCAGTCGCCGTCGGTACGGCAGAAGGCTATGGCCGGATGGTCGATGCCGTTGAACATAGTGGTCTTCACCGTGGTGTAGTGGTTCATGTCTTCAAGGCGCAGACGTTGTCCGATAGTCAGAGGGGAATTGAATGACCAGTCGCCTTTGTAGTCGCCGCTGAGGCATGAGTTGCCACCGAGGCGGTAGGTGGGCAGTGAGTAGTCCGGTTCGTCTGTGGCTTCTGTGATTACAGGCTTATAGGGCATTTCAAGAGTGTCGGGCATGTGGCAGGCGAAGCTCACGTCGACAATAGCGGTCTTGACGCCCTGATTTTCGACCACATCGACTACTGAAGTGATCAGGTCGCCTGTACGCCATGTGAAGGCGCTTCCCGGTTCGAGTATCACTTCCAGATTCGGATGGCGGCGTTTGAAGCCTTGCAGCAGTTCAATGAGGTGTTCTGTGTCGTAGTCGCTGCGCGTCATCAGGTGTCCGCCGCCCATATTCACCCATTTCAAGTGGGGGAGGAAGCGTCCGAACTGCTCTTCAAAGGCTGTGAGCACACGCTCCAGGTCATGGCTCGATGACTCGCAGAGGGCATGGAAATGAAATCCTTCGAGGCCTTCAGGCAGGAGTTCGGGCATCATGTCGGCCGTCACTCCGAAGCGTGAGCCTGGCAGGGCCGGATTGTAGATGTCAGTGTCGATCACCGAGCATTGCGGGTTCACCCGCAGCCCGGGAGAAACGGCTCCACCGCGGGCCTCGACGTCGGCTTTGAATCTTTGCCACTGGCTCAGGGAGTTGAAGGTGATGTGAGTGCTTCCGTCGAGATAGCGTCCGATTGTAGCCGGAGTGTAGGCCGGGCAATATGAGTGGACGTTAGCGTGGAGCTCCTCGCGGGCCAGCTGCAGCTCGTTGAGCGAGCTTGCGGTGGCGTCTATGCCATATTCACGGATTATCGGGAATGTGCGCCACAAGGCGTTGGCTTTGAATGCCATTATGATTTTGACCCCGGCGCGTGAGGCCACCGAACTTATCAGCTCCAGATTATGGCGGAGTTTATCTTCATAGACTATGTAGAACGGGGTGGGGATGTCAGATTCCTTCATTGTATTATGGTGAATTTGGCAAATTTCAGTAACAAGGTTTTTGATCCGGCGGAGTCAAAGTCAACGGCTATGCGCACATCGCCGGCCGAAGTGTCGATTTCGGTAATGGTGCCCGGACCGAACTTCATGTGCTCTATGCGGGTGCCTACGGTGAGATCACCGTGGCTCTGCACGCTCTGTTTCTGTTCGGAGGCTTCATTGCCTGTGCGTCGGCCCACTGGGCGGAGATTGGATCGGTCGGGTGTGGGTGTCGAAATGCCCCATTCCTGAGGCGAAGGGTAGGAATTGGCACGCATGGCCGCCTGATTTACGTAGGGCGATGAGCCGGATCCGTTGGTCTGCCTGCAATATTGCTGATCGATGTCCATGAGGAATCGGCTTGGCATCGGCATCACGGTCTGGCCGTTGCGGAAACGTGATCTGGCATATGACAGCATGCAGAAACTTTTGGCGCGCGTGATGGCCACGTAGAGCAACCGGCGTTCCTCCTCGATTTCGCGGAGCGATCCGCAAGCCATAGCCGATGGAAACAGCTCTTCTTCCACCCCGACAACGAACACATTGCTGAATTCGAGCCCTTTGGCGGCATGTACGGTCATCAGCGTCACTCTTTCGGATGCTTGCATGTCAGTGTCTTTCGAGTCCTGATCGGTGGCCAGCGAGGCGAGTCCGAGAAAAGCACCGAGGCTGATGTCTTCATTTCCCTCCTCGATTCGCTCTTCCATAAATTCGCGCACGGCGTTGAGCAGTTCTTCAAGGTTTTCGCGCTTGGCCACGCTTTCGGGAGTGCGGTCCGATCTGTACATGGCCATCAGTCCCGAGCGGGTGATGATCTTTTCTGCCACAGTAAAGGCATTTTCTCCACACAGATTCAGTTCGGCAAATTCTTCGATCAGTTTTCGGAATTCACCCAGTTTTCGCGCCGGAACTGCTGTGATGCCGGTAGGATACTGGTCGAGTGAGGTGAGCACGGTCCAGAGGCTTACCCCTGATTCGATGGCGGTGCGCGTCAGGCGGTTGAGCGTGGTGTCGCCAATGCCTCTTGCCGGGGTGTTGATGACGCGGCGCAGCGCCTCGTCATCGTCAGGGTTCATGCTCAGTCTGAAATATGCCAGGGCATCCTTGACCTCCTGACGGGCATAGAACGACAGCCCACCGTAGATGCGGTATGGTATGTTGCGTTTGCGCAGCGACTCTTCCAGCACTCGGCTTTGGGCGTTTGTGCGGTAAAGTATAGCGTAGTCCTCGAATGAGTCATGCTGGCGGGCCCGCAGTGATGATATTCTGTTGGCCACGATATATCCCTCTTCAAAATCGCTGTAGCTCTGCACGATTTCGATTGCGGCGCCGACTTCGTTTTCAGAGAATGTCTTTTTTGGTATCTGCCTGGTGTTTTTGGCTATCAGGGAGTTGGCCGCGTTAGTGATGTTTTTGGTCGAACGATAGTTCTGTTCGAGTTTGAAAGTGCGCAGTCCGGGATACGCTTCCTGAAGCCTAAGTATATTGTCAATGTTTGCGCCACGGAATGAGTAGATGCTTTGAGCATCGTCGCCCACCACCGTAAGCCGAGAGGTTTCGCGGGTGAGCATATGCACTATCAGATGTTGGGCGAAGTTGGTGTCCTGATACTCGTCGACCAGCACGTAGCGGAAAAACTCCTGATAGTGGTGCAGCATGTCGGGGTTGTCGCGCAGCAACACGTTGGTGTAGTAGAGCAGGTCGTCGAAGTCCATGGCATTTGCCACAAAGCAACGGTTGACGTAGGCGGCATAGATGGCGTAGATCATCGGGCGCCTGGCACGTTTGTCTGCCTCTATGATCTCCTTCGAGTTTTTGTATTGCTGGGCTGAGATCAGAGCGTTTTTTGCCGCCGATATGGCCGACATCACAGTGCTGACCTTGTACACCTTGTCATCAAGGTCCATGTCTTTTATTATGGTCTTGATCAGCGACTTTGAGTCGGCCGTGTCGTAGATGGTGAATCCTGGCTTGAATCCGATCCGGTCGGTGTGTGTGCGGAGGATTCTGGCGAAGATCGAGTGAAAGGTGCCCATCCATAGCTTTGATGCGGTCTGCGGACCGGTCATCAGTTCGATTCGCTCACGCATCTCTCGGGCAGCCTTATTGGTGAAGGTCAGGGCCAGGATGCGCCATGGTTCGTAGCCTTGTGTCAGCAGGTGGACAATCTTGTAGGTGAGCACACGGGTTTTGCCCGATCCGGCACCTGCAATGACGAGTTGAGGACCGTTGCAGTAAGTCACGGCTTCGCGCTGCGACGGGTTGAGTTGGCTGAGATAGTCTTCTTCGTGCATGTCAGCTTATTCTATTTGTCGAGCACCAGATGCGTCAGGCGATGTTCAAGGTCTGTCGATGAGATATGGGTTGAGAGCACGCCCCGGTGGGCAATTGAGATGCCTCCGGTTTCCTCGCTGACCACAATGGCTACTGCGTCGGTGGCCTGCGCTATGCCGAGAGCCGACCGATGGCGCAGACCAAGCGAGCGGGGTATGTTGTGGTCATGGCTCACCGGGAGAATGCATCCTGCGGCCATAACGCGGTCGTGGGCAATGATCAGCGCCCCATCGTGTAAAGGCGAATTTTTGAAAAAAATGTTTTCGATCAGTCGGGTGTTGATATTGGCATCTATGATATCGCCTGTTTTTTCGTAGCTCTCAAGGCTCATCACCTGCTCGATGACGATCAGCGCTCCGGTGCGCGAACGTGCCATGTTCATGCATGCATAAACAATCGGCATTACGCGTTTGAGCGAGTCGGCTGCCTGTTGCGATGCGGCATCGCGCTTGCGGTGAAAGAATTTCTGGATAAGATGCCAGCGGCGGTGTGACCCCACTTCCTCCAGAAAGCGCTTGATCTGCTCCTGAAACAGGATCACCAGCACGAGTAGGCCGATAGACATGAACTTGTCGAGAATCGTGCCGGTCAGGCGCATACCGAGAATCTCGGACGTGACGAGCCACACGGCGATGAAAGCAAGCACTCCGAGAAAGATATTTTTTGTGCCGGACTGCTTCATCAGCTTGTAGAGCCAGAAGAGCAGTGAAGCCACCAGCAGCACGTCAAGTGCATCCTTGATTCCAAACTGTATCATCTTACCGCAAAGTTAGGCATAATCTGCGAGAAATCCCATCGCGAAGATGAAAAAACAGTTGAAATCAGCCCAGAAGCACGTCGAGTATCATCATAAGCAGAAATCCGACGGCAAATCCGATTGTACCCGCGTTGGAGTGGGTACCCTGTTGGGTTTCCGGTATCAGCTCCTCGATCACAACGTACATCATCGCTCCGGCTGCAAATGCAAGCAGATAGGGTAGGACGGGAAGCACCAAAGAGGTGAGCATCACGGTAACTATGGCCGCGATAGGCTCCACGATTCCGCTGAGGCTGCCGATAGCAAATGATTTTAACCGTGAGTTACCGGCACTATGGAGTGGCATCGACACTATGGCGCCCTCCGGGAAGTTTTGCACGGCAATGCCGATCGACAGGGCCAGCGCACCTGCCATTGACATGAATGCGTTGTGCTCGATTGCAGCGGCCAGAGCCACTCCCACAGCCATGCCCTCAGGGATATTGTGGAGGGTGACTGCAAACACGAGTTTCGATGTGCGCGACAGGTGTGATCGTGGACCTTCGCTCATGTTACTGTCAATGTGCTGATGAGGTACGATCTCGTCGAGAAACAGCAGAAACAGTATGCCGCCGAGAAATCCCGCCACCGCGGGAACCACGCTTGCAAATCCTTCTTTGCCGGTCATCTCGATGGAGGGGATGATCAGCGACCAGATAGAGGCCGCCACCATCACTCCGGCGGCGAAGCCCATCAATGTCTTTTGCAACTGGGGGGCCATGCTTTTCTTGATCAGAAATACGCAGGCCGAACCAAGTGCAGTGCCTATAAATGGCAATGTTATGCCTATAAAAAGTCCGTTCATGTAAATATTAACGCTTGAACGTCCGAAAATTATTATGCCGCGGGCATTATTCGGGTATTCATGGCCATATTGTAAGCATATAGCCGAACCCACGTTGATTGACTATGCTGATATTGGGGTCGTGTCGGAAGGCCCGGCGGAGTTTATGGATGTAGCCATGAAGGGAATTTCGGTTGGAAACCTCATCGCGTCCCCACACTGCTATCATGAGAGCGGATGCATCGACTGTCTTACCGATATTTGCAGTCAAGTTTTTTAACACGCGGGCTTCTATATTGGAAATAGCAGCGACCTTCCCGTTGAAAATCAGCACTTGGTTTGTGGCATCGAAATGATAATTGCCGATTTTAAATACTATATTTTCTGCATGGGTGTGGAGCTTATTTCTCAACAGTGCTTTGACCCGTATGAGCAGTTCGCGGAGTTCAAAAGGCTTTTTCAGATAGTCGTTAGCTCCGATTTCAAAACCCTCTTCGACATCCTCGATAGTGCTTTTGGCTGTGAGGAAGATGATTGGGATATCGGCGGAAAAATGCCGGATTTCCCGTGCCATTGCAAAACCGTCAAGACGTGGCATCATGACATCTGCGATGACGAGGTCCGCGCCTTCGTTCCGGTATTTTGTCAACCCGTCGATACCGTCAAATGCTGGAGTGACTTCATATCCTTGCTGACGCAGAGTGTCGCAGACAATGAGCGACAGGTCGCGCTCGTCCTCAACGAAAAGTATCTTAGCTTTCATGACTGTCGAATTTAATGGTGAATACCGAGCCGTGTCCCTCCTGACTCTTTACCGATATGCTCCAGCCCATCTTTTCAAGAATGTGCTTCACATAATAAAGGCCGATTC
>JAAGKN010000092.1_pt1 | contig 57857 bp, 58 predicted proteins | sample 6206371 | NCBI WGS metagenome assembly JAAGKN01 (sample SAMN11533720, study PRJNA540317) | gut metagenome | isolation source: fecal pellets from male and female animal of same cohort | host: Peromyscus leucopus | place: USA:CA | collected 2017 | reverse complement strand
CCGACTTTTCGGCTTGTGCCATTTAATGTGCCTTATGGTGGAATTGCTTATAACACGAAATCATTGAAGTCTAAAATTGAGTATTATAGGTCAAATGAATTGCGACAGCATTTTAAGAATGTCACTTTTGACAATCTTGATTTTGAGGATTTCCTCAGATTAAGAAATCCTAAAGATGATGATTTTGTTTTCTTGGCTCCTCCTTATGATAGTGAATTTTCAACTTATGCACAAAAGGAATTTACTAAGGAAGATCAGGTGCGTCTGGCTTCATATATGATTAACGAGTGTAATGCAAAATGGATGCTGATAATTAAAAATACGGATTTTATTTATGATTTATATAATAAAAAGGGGATTAATATCCGTACTTTTGATAAGAAATATGCGGTTAGTTTTATGAATAGAAATAATAGGGAGGTGACGCATCTTTTAATTACGAATTATTGAAAAAATTTTTGAGTAACGTAAACTTTTTTTAAGGTTTGTTGTTTTAACTGTAACGAGCGCGCCTACAACTCTGATGGCATGAGTGGCAAGACACGCCCGCGTAAATCAATAAGGTTTTATTCAACTTTTTTTATTCATTAAATTATAACCGTAAAGTATTATGTTACGCAAGACACTTTTTGTTATCGGTGCTACAGTGTTGTTAGCTGCCTGCAGCAGTAAGAAGGATGATGCTAATGCAAATGCCGCTGACTCAACCACAATCGTTGAAGAGGCTGTTGAGGTAGTTAATGTCGAGAATGTCGATACTACTGTAAATCAGACTGTCGCTCCTGCCGCCGCCGCTGCTGATGCTGCCACCGACGCAGCCAAGAAAGATGCAGCTAAGGCCGCCGGCGCCGCTGCCGATACTGTAGCCAAGGCTGCTGCCACTACCGCTTCGGGTGGTGCCAACTAATAGTCGGATAAATTAGTAAATCATTTTGATAACGGGATGATGTCTCAACCGAGATGTCATCCCGTGACGTTTTTAGGGGCTATGGTCGGGAGTTTGCGACTTTTTTTGTAACTTTAGCCTCAAAATATTGACAATATGGATGAGAAAAAACTCTTTCTGATTGATGCTTACGCTATTATCTATCGTGCGTTTTACGCTTTGATACGCTCGCCACGTGTCACCTCCTATGGGCTTAACACCTCGGCGGTGTTTGGTTTCTGCAACACGCTCGATGAGGTAATCAAGAAATATAATCCCACCCACCTGGCTGTGTGCTTTGATCCCCCCGGCGGTCACACATTCCGCCACGAGGTGTATCCCGAGTATAAGGCCGGCCGTGACAAGCAGCCTGAGGATATCACCTTGTCGATACCATTGATAATGGAGATACTTGAGGCGATGAATATTCCTGCCGTCGAGGTCGACGGATATGAGGCCGACGATGTCATCGGCACGCTCTCGCGCATGGCCGAGGCTGAGGGATTTGATACGATAATGCTCACCCCCGACAAGGATTATGGCCAGCTTGTCACCGACCACGTGTATCAGCTGCGTCCGGCTCTGCGGGGCGAGGGTGGAGAGATGCGCACTCCTCAGGTCGTGTGTGAGAAATATGGCATCCCGTCACCGGTCAATGTTATTGATATACTTGCACTTGAGGGTGATAAAAGTGACAATATACCCGGCTGTCCCGGGATAGGGGAGAAGGGTGCTCAGACTCTCGTAGCGACATGGGGCACCGTGGAAAATCTCATCGACAATGTCGACCAACTCAAGGGTGCTACCCGCCGCAAGGTTCAGGAAAATGCCGAGTTGATTAAATTTTCCAAGATGCTTGCCACAATCAAGACCGATGTGCCCATGGGTGATGTAACCCTTGAATCGTTGCGTCGTCGCGAGCCTGATTACAGCAAGCTCGCCGAGGTGTATGGCAAGCTTGAGTTCCGCACATTCCTCCGCCGTCTTCCTCAGGCATCGCAGGGTGCTGTGGAGCCGGCTCCGCAACCCAAGGGCGACGACGGCATGGGGTCGCTGTTTGATATGGTCGATGAGCCCCAGGCGATGGCTCCTGGCTATAAGCATTTTGATGAGAATGAGTGCAGCTATTCCCGATGCAACGATGTTAACTCGCTCATTGCCCGGGCGCTTGATGCCCGGGCTGTTGCCGTTGCGGTCGATGCTGTCGGTGACAGTCCCATGTCAATGAGGGTGAAGGGTGTGGCTGTCGCAGTCGCTCCCTGCCGTGCTTATTATTTTGCCACTCCCGATGGCTCGCTCAAGCCCTTGCAGCCTCTCTTTGCCCAGGCCGGTACAATGGTGGGGTGTCATGATATCAAGACCCTCATGGTGCTTATGAAGAAAGAGGGGATTGAGCTTGATGCGCCCTATTTTGACACATCGCTCGCCCACTATCTGCTGCAACCTGAAATGAAGCATCAGCTCGGACTTGTGGCGGCTAAATACCTTGGTTATGCGTCGGCCGACTTTGAGATGCCGTCACCTGCGCGTGGCAAGGTGCCGTCGCTCAGTGATGAGGAGGTGACAAGACGATGGTGTGAAAATGCCGACTTGACCTTAAGGTTGTGGCCCGTGCTTGTCGAGGAGATCAGAACCCAACAGCTTATGCCCCTTCTCGATGATATCGAGCTACCGCTTGCAAGAGTGCTCGCCGCCATGGAATTTGAGGGAGTGCGCATCGACCCGATGGAGCTTAACGAACAGTCCAAGAAGCTCACGGCCCGGTTGCATGCACTCGAAAAGGAGGCCTATGAGCTTGCCGGGGAGGAATTTAATGTGTCGTCACCGGCTAAAGTGGGTGAAATCCTGTTTGACAAGCTGCAGATTGACCCCAAGGCCAAGCGCACCAAGAAAGGAGCTTACTCTACCACCGAGGAGATTTTGGAGAAATACCGCGCCACTACCCCTCTTGCGGGGGTGATACTTGAAATAAGAGGCCTTAAAAAACTTCTCGCCACTTATATCAATGCTCTTCCCGCGCTCGTCAACCCCACAACCGGCAAGATACACACAACATATAATCAGACTGTGACCGCCACCGGCCGCATTTCATCGACCAACCCCAATCTTCAGAATATCCCTATACGCACCCCCGACGGGCGCGAGATACGCCGCGCATTCATCCCCGACCCGGGGCATCTGATGCTCAGTGCCGATTATTCTCAGATTGAGCTGAGACTTATTGCAGATATATCAGGTGATACCGACATGATTGCCGCCTTTGGCGAGGGTGACGACATCCATCGTGCCACCGCAGCTAAAATCTATCACCTTCCCCTCGAGGAGGTCGATGACAGCAAGCGGCGCAATGCCAAAACAGCCAATTTTGGCATTATATATGGCATCTCGGCATTTGGCCTGTCGGAACGTCTCGGCATCCCGCGCTCAGAGGCCAAGGAGCTGATTGAAGGATATTTCCGCACCTATCCCCACATCAAGGAGTATATGGAGCAGAGCATCGAGAAAGCAAGAAGTGAAGGTTATGTCACTACTATAATGGGTCGCAGGCGCATGCTCCCCGACATCAATTCCCGCAATGCTGTGGTGAGGGGATATGCCGAGCGCAACGCCATCAATGCCCCCATCCAGGGTAGTGCCGCCGATATCATCAAGCGGGCCATGATTGATATTTACCGGGCGATGGAAGCATCGGGCATGAAATCCAAAATGTTGATGCAGGTACACGACGAGCTTATTTTTGACATCATCCCCTCAGAGCTTCCCACCATGCAGAAGCTCATCACTACACTCATGGAGGATGCCTATCACGGCCGGGTGGCCCTCGAGGTGGCCTCGGGCGTGGGCGCCAACTGGCTCGAGGCTCATTGATGTCGCTCTAATGTTAAATCTATCAAAATAATTTGCTGAAAAGAGGATAATTGACTAATTTAGCACAGTGAATTGTCACGTTAAGCAATCGGGTCGGTTGAACTTTTCTCGACCTTATGCGTTTTGACTATTGAATGAAAATTATTAATTACTTAAAATACTTTTAAGATATGAAACCCGTACACATCCTTTTAGCAGTTATCAGCGGCGCTGTTGCCGGCGCAGCAGTAGGCCTTCTTTTCGCCCCCGAAAAAGGTACCGACACCCGTGATAAAATTATGGACTATCTCAAGGAAAAAGGCGTGCGCCTGAAAAAGAACAAGCTTGAGCAGCTTGCCGACGAGATTGCTGACGAGCTCGATGTAAAATAATATAATTGTTAACCATAAGGATATTTTAAAATCATGAACAACGTAGGTTTATTATATGCATTCCTTGGCGGTGCTATCGCAGGTGCCGCTGCCGCCCTGTTGTTTGCCCCTGAAAAAGGTGTAGACACCCGCAACCGTATCAAAGAACTTCTCCGCAAGAAGGGTATCTGCTGCAGCGACAGCGAGATTGATGCCCTCGTCGAGCAGCTCACTACCGAGATTGACGACTGATAACTCACATCAACTTATACCCGGCAGCGACACCGCCTCGGCCTTATGAGGCTTGCAGGCGGTAGCTGTCGATATACCGGTTTAACAACATCATGCAACACCATGCCCGATAAATCAAAAAAAGAAAACTCTTTTGCCCGCCTGTGGCAACAGATAAAGAGTTATGTAGCGCTCAATGTCGAGAATGCCAAGTTGACCGTGGCCGAGAAGTTTACAATACTTGTCACCGCAGCAGCTGTGTGTGTCCTGACATTGCTCCTGGCAGTGATTATACTGTTTTTTGTCTCTATGGGGCTTGCCCAGTTGCTGGCCGAGTCGGTGGGCATGATGTGGGCCTATCTCATCATGGCCGGTGCCTATCTGGTGCTTCTCATTGCGCTTATCTTGTTGCGCAAGGTGCTTATTACCAATCCGGTAGCACGTTTTATCACCCGCTTGTTTTTCCTTAAATAACTCGTAAAGGCAATGAAAAATCTCACAACTGATATTAACTCTGAAGAGAATAGTTGGCGCGGTTACACCCTCAGCGAGTTGCGTTACCGCCGAGCCTATGTGCAGGTGAAGCTTGAAATGGCGCGTGAGGCACTTTTCAGCCGCTCCAAGTCGGTGATGAGCAATGGTGTGATTCCCATGAAGGGTGTCACCGGAGGCATTATGGGCAAGGTGATGGGTGCGCTTGACTATTTTGATTACGCTTTTCTGGCTTATAAAGCCGGGTCCAAGATTATTCACATTTTCAAAGCTCTCCGACCTAAGAAAAACCGATGAACGACTATACCGAAGTGAGGCTTAACTGTGAGCCTTGCGATGAGACTGTCACCGACATTGCCGCCGCTATGCTGGCCGATGCCGGTTACGAGTCATTTGTGCCCGACTCAACCGGGCTCACTGCTTATATCCCCGCCGGTGATTTCAATGCCGGCGCTATCAATGATATTATAGCCTCGTTTCCCATCCCCGGTGTCAAGATTGAGTTTTCTGATACCTATGTGGAGGGGCGCGACTGGAACGCCGAGTGGGAAAAGAATTACTTCAAGCCTATCATCGTGGGTGGCGATTGCGTTATTCACAGCTCTTTTCACAAGGATATCCCCGAGTGCCGATATGATATCGTCATTGACCCCAAGATGGCATTTGGTACCGGTCATCATGCCACTACCTCGCTCATTATAACACGCCTGCTCGGCCTTGACCTCGCAGGGCTGAAAGTGATGGATATGGGCACCGGCACAGGTATTCTCGCCATTCTTGCCGCTATGCGTGGTGCCTCTCAGGTTGAGGCGGTTGAGATTGACGAGTTTGCCTACAGCAATGCTCTCGAGAATGTGTCGCTCAACGGTCATCCCGAGATCAAGATCGCCCTTGGCGATGCCTCGCTGTTGCCTGCTGTGCCCGTTTATGACCTTTTTATCGCCAATATCAATCGCAATGTTATACTTGGAGATATGGAGCGATATGCTGTGTCGCTGAAGAGCGGTGGGCTGATGGTGCTCAGCGGATTTTATGTCGAGGATGTGGAGCTGCTTGAGGCTGAGGCGGTCAAGCATGGACTTGCAACAGTCAATCACACCGAGATGGACCGCTGGTGCTCGCTTCTTCTCAAGAAAAATTAATCACGCTAATGTTGAAAAAACTGTTATTATCTCTCTTTGCTCTTTTGTCGCTTGCTTGTGCTCAGGCTCAGGTAGATTCCGTCCATGTCAAGGCTCCCAAGCGAGTGGCATTTGCCTGGGGTGCCGACCTCGGTGCCGGTATCGACATGGGTGGGCACGATATGTCGGCTATCAATATCAACGCCTATTTTGGTTTCAAGCATAAGTTTTTCCCGCTTGTGGGTGTCGGAGCCGGCATCGACATGATGATGAGCAACAACTCGCGCACCTATCCGGTGTATGCTGTCGTGCGCACCAATTTTGGCTCTACCCGTGCCCGCGTATTCGGGGAGCTGAGAGGTGGTGTCGCATTCAATAATGTGGCCAAAAACGTCAATCAGTCCTCAGCCTATATTTCGCCCGGTATCGGCTTTAATTTTGCCACCGGCAAGAGTTACCGTTCCTATATGATTCTCTCGTGGGTATACAACGACCTCCATTATGATGGCCGAGGCACCGACTACGGCCTCATCAGGGGGCTCAATCATGCCACCGTGTTGCTTGGTGTTACCTTTTGAGCCCCAATCCATTAATATATTGCTATCTTTGTTAAACTATCAGTGATATGAGATTATACCTTTCAGCCCTTGCTGCCGCATTGACCATGAGTGCCGCAGCTAAAGAATATGTGAAAACACCGGCCTACACATGGGTCGATGATACTATTGTGCAAGGTGAGTTCAAGGCCTGGGCTCCCGGCGATTATGAGCTTGTGTCGACCTACTCGGCCCAGCCGGGATTTTTCATGCCTGTCGACAAGCAGTGGCGCGTCAAAAATGACCTCAGCTCCTATCCCAAGCTCGTGAGCGACAACCGCCTGCACAACGCCGTCTACAACCTTGCTCTCGACGAGATGGTTAACGCTGTCGAGCCTGATACCACCCTGCGCACCGGCAAAGAATGGGCCGGAGTGTGGACTCGTGATGTCAGCTACTCGATAATCCTCTCGATGGCCTATATGCAACCCCTCGCTTCCAAAATCTCGCTGATGAAAAAGGTGAACCCTCAGGGTCGTATCATTCAGGATACCGGCTCGGGTGGCGCATGGCCTGTAAGCTCCGACCGCATGGTGTGGGCAATTGCTGCCTATGAGCTCTACAAGGTCACCGGCGACAAGGAGTGGCTGAAATATATCTATCCTGTCATACGCGATTCTTTTGAAGACGACTTCCTCACTGTATATGCCCCCGACGGGCTTGTGAAAGGTGAAACCTCCTTTATTGACTGGCGCGAACAGAGCCATCCCAAGTGGATGCAGACCGCTGACGTGTATCAGACCGAGGCCATGAGCACCAATATGGTGCATGCCATTGGCCTTGGCATCCTCTCGGATATTGCCGCTGAGCTCGGTCACAAGGCCGAAGCTGCAAAATACCGCGCCAAGGCTGATGAACTCGCCGCTGCCATTAATGATAAAATGTGGCTCGACGACAAGGGGTATTACGGGATGTATCTCTACGGCCGCGACAATCTCATCATGAATCCTCGTGCCGAGACTCTCGGCGAGTCGTTGGCAATACTTTATGACATCGCCCCCGACGGCCGTCAGAAGACAATCACCGAAAACAATCCCACCACCCCTTATGGCGCAGCCATCTTCTATCCCCAGATTGCCGACATGCCGGCCTATCACAACAACGCCCTGTGGCCTTGGGTAGGCGCGATGTGGGCCCTTGCCAATGCCAAGGTGGGAAATGAGGGAGGCACCATGCAGGCCATAGGTGCTATTGTGCGCCCCGCAGCCCTTTTCACTACCAACAAGGAAAACTTCAACCTCGACAACGGAGACATCGCTACCGAGCTCAACTCCAGCAATATGCTGTGGTGCCTCTCGGGCAATCTTGCACTCACCTACCGTATCCTCTTTGGCATCCATTATGAAAAGGATGGCCTGAGGTTTGCTCCCTTTGTGCCCGAGGCAATGGCCGGTACACGCTCGCTACAAGGCTTTAAATATCGCAACGCCTCGCTCAATATCACTGTCAGTGGATATGGCAGCGAAATCAAGTCGTTCAAGCTCAACGGCAAGGAGCATGCTCCATTCATCCCCGCCAAGATTAAGGGCAACAACACTATAGAGATTGTTATGGCCGACAATTCTATTCCTCAGATGAAAGTGAACAACGTCGCCAATCTCAAGGCCCCGCTCACGCCCATTGTGACCCTCTCCAATGACCCCTCGCTCGATGGCCCCGGAGTGCCGGTCAACAACCTCCTTTCCTGGAACCCCATCGAGTATATCAATCACTACATTGTGTTGCGCGACGGCTCGCCGGTTGAGGAGACTGTCTCAACCACTTTCAACGCTGTCGTGCCCGGTGAATATCAGGTGATTGGTGTCGCTGATGACGGCACCCAGTCATTTGCATCCGAGCCCCGCTCCAATCGTCCCGAAGTCTCGGTCGAGATGCCCGGCGAAAGCACTCAGGTGATCTCGCCTGAGGTATCTTACAGTCCCCGGGGTGTCATCACCGGCTATCATGGAAAGGGATGGGTTGAGGTCGATCACAAGACTGCTCCCATCACTGTAGAGGTGACAGTGCCTGAGGCTGGCCGCTATTCGCTCTACCTCACTTATGCCAACGGCAATGGCCCGGTGAACACTGAAAACAAGTGTGCCATCCGCACAATCCTCGTCAATGGCCAGCGCGCCGGTATCGTGGTGATGCCCCACCGTGGCAAGTCCAACTGGAGCGACTGGGGTCACACCAATCAACTCGCTGTTGATCTTAAGGCCGGTGTCAACACCATTACCATTGAATATCGTCCTGAGAATGAGAATATGAACCTCGGCACCAATCACGCCCTGATTGACCGTATTAACCTGACCCGTCTCAACTGATGGACAAGGATATTATCACAACCCGATGCTTTACACTGCCACGTAGCGCCTATGAGCGCTACGTGGCAGCATTGTGGTTGAAGCGCCGCTGGTGGATAGTTGTAGTCCCTGTGGCTACAGCCGCGGCAGCAGCCGTCGTCCTTGGTGATATAAGGTGGCTTATAGTAGCGTTGATGTATCTTTGCATCATCGTGCCCGGTATTGTGTCGATGGCCTATTTCAAGTATTTGCTTACCCCCGAGGCACGCCTGTCGGCTCTTCCAAAGACACTTGAAATCATTCCAGGCGACATCATCAAGATACACTACTCGCTGCCCGAGCATCTTTCACGGGCTGAGGAAGAGGGCGACGACGATGAAAAATACTGGCTCCCGGCCGATGAGACCATTAAGTGGGATAGCGTCCTGGCAATAAAAATATCGGGAAGCAATTATGCTATTGAGCTCAAGCCTCAACCTCATCCTCGCTTCTTGCTTGTGCCGCGCAAGGTGCTCTCCCGGCAGCTCCCATTTGAGCTGCTGAGTATTTAGAGAATGTCTCAAAAGAAAGGTGAAAGGGGTTATTCCGGATAATCGGTAGAGAAGGTGCGCGTAGGGATGTCAAATCGCGGATGATAGCATATAAGCTTGTTGGGGAAATCAATGACGACATCCTGCATCGAGAAGCTGAAAGGATTGACGGCATAATCCTCGCTGCCATCATTGTAATAGTTGACACTCACGAGCCCTGCCCGGTCACCCACGTGGGCCCATTCGCTCTCGTTGATTTTTGACTTTATGACCATGCCGTTGGAGGTGAGCACCGAGCGCTCGGTCAAGGCGCTGTGGGAATAAATGGAATCTTCGGCCGGCATTTTGACATGGACGAGGTCGAGCGATGAGTCAACGATAAAGTCGTTGAGCCTGCCGGCAATGTTGATGCTCATATAGTAGCGGTTTCCGCATCCTAATATCGAGGCAAAATCGCGCTCAGCATAAAGAGGGGACAGCTCCTTGTAGTCTTTGGGCATCTCAAGATGCAGGGCTACGGTGCCCTTGACAAAATTATATTCAACGATGCACTTTCTCATGATGTCGAGACCGAGCACATCTACATCGTCAGTTGCGGGGATGAAATTGACATTGTGCATCACATTCTCGAGCTTCTTGTCCTCGGGACGGGTATAGAAAAACTTGCCCTCCTTGGTCATGGATATATCCCAGCGTTGTATAGGGAATGAGACGATATATCTTTTGGTGGTGAACCCTATCTCACCCTTGCGGTCGCGGAAGAAAACCGGGCAGAATGTCGAGTCGACGCTCATGCCGTTATCCTTGAGCTTCTGAATCGATGCCGGGGTAATCATGCTGAGGTCACAGCCTGTGTCGATAGAGAAGGTCAAGTCATAAGCCGGGGTAAGCAAGCTGTTGATGACAGGAAATTCCCCAAGCGTCTTTACCTTTTTTTCAAGGTAGGCATCGCTCTGAGAGGAGGCGTTGTTGTGGTTGAGCCATCCTATCACAGCGATAATGCAGACGAATATTGTGGGGATTATTATCCTTTTCATGCTTCAAATTTAAGCTGTTTTAATCTATTTTTCATTAAAAAAAATGAAAATGAAGCATCATTGAAACAGTTAAGTCTAATACGACACAAAGGCAATACAATTCACGCCCATCCGGGTGACGATGCTATTACAATTGATGATAGCCGGTCGACTTATTATAACACGAGAGCCGGGTGTCAGCTCAATCGCTGCCTCCCGGCTCTCGTGTTGCCACAGATGCGTGACACATTAATATTATAATGTGAGCACGACATTATTGTCCTTGGCGATGCGTCGCATGTTGAGGATTGCATATCTCATGCGGCCAAGTGCAGTGTTGATGCTGACACCTGTCTGCTCGGCAATCTCCTTAAATGACATATCGCGGTAATATCTCATCATCAGCACCTCGCGCTGGCTCTCGGGGAGAGCCATGACAATTTTTTTGACATCTTCCTGTATCTGGGTGTTGACCAGGAGATCCTCGATGTTGTCCTCACACAGCTCGCGATTGTTGAGCAGGTCAACTGCTCCTACATCGGTCGACACTTGATTTTCGTTTTTCTCCTGACGGAAGTTGTCAATTATCAAGTTGTGGGCGATGCGGGTAATCCATGCCGAGAATTTGCCATTGGCGCTGTATTTTCCCTGTTTGATGGTCATAATGGCCTTGATGAAAGTTTCCTGAAAAATATCATCAGCCACATCGCGGTCTTTAACTACACGCAGGATGTAGTTGAAAACACGATCTTGATGACGACGGAGCAGGGTATCAAAGGCTTCATTATTACCCGAGGCATAGGCCTCAACCAATAAATCATCAGTAAGCTTGTTTAACTCTTGCATTTAATTACTTTTTGTGATTAAAGTAATGGTCTATTCTATAGGCAATTTTTTTGTTGGTTAAAATAATAAAACTGTCAGCCGTAGCGTTTCTATAATAGATTGGCACCATTGTCGGCGTGACTTTGATTGATTGTAGATGCAAAGTTACAAAAAAATAATGAAACTGCAAGGGTGTTGATTGTGCTGACCTCGCTGTTTAGCATTTTTTAATGTTTGCTAAACAATATTTCAGTATATTGACCGATGCACATATTCCCGTTTTTTTAACACTTACTTGGGCGCAAATTGCATTGTACCGTTACAATATTCCGGGCTATGTCATCGTTATGATATCAGTTAACTTAATTTTTTATATGCCTATGAAGGATAATACTACTTTTTTTAACATGAGCCTTCAAGCAACATTTTCTCAGGAAGCCGGCAATGAGAATAAGTCAAGCCGTGCGGGAAGTCCCCGTCGTTCAACGCTCGACCTCATCCGCAGCTTTGCAAGAGCCTATCACTGCACGCGCGAGTGCTCCCTTCCTGCAGGGGTGATTCTTAACTGAAATGTTGTATTAGGGTGGCTCTGACATCTCAAGCATTCTATCGCTGTCACCGGTGGCTTCAAGCCCGGCGGCAGCGATTTTTTGTACACCCTGCAACGTTTTTTTGCTATATTTGCCGCGAAATTTCAGAATGAGAATTTTATGAAGATGATGCAATTTGTGAGAGACTGGACATTGATTATAGCCATCCTGGCCGGTATTGCCGGTTATTTCCTGTATGTCTCGATTCCATTTCTCGATTCTACCCATGCGGCGGTAATGGCCGGAGTGAGTGTGGTGCAGCCGTTGCTGATTTTTGCCATGCTTTTTTTGTCGTTTATGAAGATCAGTCTGCACGATATCCGCCCGTGTCGCTGGCACTGGTGGCTGTTGCTGTTTCAGGCCGGGATGTTTACGCTGCTGGGTTGCATCCTCATTGCCTTGCCCCACAGTGGGCTGCGGGTGGTGCTTGAGGGCGCGATGATATGCTTGATATGTCCCACTGCCACAGCTGCCGCTGTCATCACCCACAAGCTCGGCGGCAGCATGGCCCATATCACCACCTATACTATATTAATTAATGTGGTAGCCTCGATACTTATACCGGTATTTACCCCGCTGGTGCATCCCAACTCCGATCTCGATGTCGTCAACTCGGCGATGTTGATATTGGGCAAGGTGTTCCCGTTGTTGCTGATGCCGTTGATACTGTCGGTGATTGTGCGCAAGCTCCTCCCCGGGGTAAAGCGTGCTCTCGACAAGGTGCCCGATCTCGCTTTCTATCTCTGGGCTATCGCTCTGGCCCTCGCAATAGCTGTGACAGTGCGCTCAATCATGCACACTCATGTGTCGCTGTCGACCCAGCTGTGGCTTGTGGCGGTGTCGTTGCTGAGTTGCATCATCCAGTTTTGGCTCGGCCGCAAGGTGGGGCGTCATTACCGTGACACAGTCACTGCCGGGCAGGCGTTGGGGCAGAAAAACACCGTGTTTGCGATATGGCTGGGATACACATTTTTCTCGCCCATCACAGCTGTGGCGGGCGGATTTTACAGCATATGGCACAATGTTGTCAACTCGTGGCAGCTATATCGTCACAAGAGCCGCTCAAAATAGTTTCTTGGGCTTGGTGGCCTGAAACTCTTTGAGATAGGATGGAGTGGAATAGGCGAGGTCAAGAAACTCACGGCGCATGTGGGCCATCTCGCTCAATGGCATCATGTCGGTGGCAAGCGGGGTAATGCCGTGGACAAATCGTGCATTGGGATGCTTGATCACCGTTGACGCTTTCTCGGCACCGTCGCCCATGAAATAGAGTATCTTTCCTTGCTCTAAGTAATCGTTAAACGAGCTCTCGTCAAGTATCATGGGGGTAGGAGCAAGCAGCTCGGTGAGCCCCATGTCATAGACAGCTGTGTACACTTCCATGCGGCGGGCGTCAATCATGGGCACCAGCAGCGCCTCGGGGTCGATGTCACACTTGAACATCGTGCCCGTGGCAAGCAGCTTGAGGGTGTCAACGCCAATGAGGGGGATATCCATCGCATAGGCCAGCCCTTTGGCCTCACTCAGGCCTATGCGTAGCCCGGTGTAGCTGCCCGGGCCTATCGACACGGCTACGGCGTCAAGCTTCATCTCGTGGTCACGCGCATGGTCGAGGCATGCCTTGATGAAGTCGCTCAAGAGGGTGGCGTGGTTGCGCCCCTCCATCTCCTCGCGGTGGCACAGGATGAAGCCGTCGGATGTGAGGGCGGCTGAGCAGGTTGAGGTAGAGGTCTCGATATTGAGTATATTGGCCATGGTTAATCGTTGGATTTATAGATTGTCTTTACTTCGTTAAATCGCTTGGTGAGGATAGTGTCGGCCATCTCGGGATGAATTTTTGCATAGTTGATTCCAAGCGGTATCTCGATAATCTCGGCGATATGAGAGTCGGGTATCACGGCCTCGATAATCTGTGACGGGGTAGGGGTCTCGGGCAGGCGTGAATACTCGTCATAGGTCCAGCGGAGGAACACAGTGTTGGGCCCTACGCCACCACGGTCGAGGTAATATCCACGCGCAAGCTTGACAGGAGCCATCGATGAGTCCACTTCATTGCACTCGGGATAGGAGATTACCTCGCGTAAATCGGGCGAAAGGGTCACCATCACATTGCCGGCATAGTCACCGCCGGGCTTAAAGGCGCGTGTGGCAGGCTCGCGCATAATGCGTGGCCCCTCGTCGCCGGGCGTGCCGTCGCGGTGGGGAGTGACAGCTGTGGTGTCTTGTGTCACCTCGGTTTTAGTTGAATGACAGCCTGTTAAAGCTAAAGAGAGGGCGCATGCTAATATTGGAAGTCTCATCATCATGATATTATTTTTGGCAAAGTTAATTAAAATTGATGATAAATCGCTAAATTTGTAGTCGTTAAAAAGAAATATTATGGTTTTGTCAATGACAGGATTCGGCAAGAGTGTTGTCGAGTTACCCTCCAAAAAGATTACAGTTGAGATCAAGTCGTTAAATTCCAAGCAGCTTGACGTGTCGATGCGTGTCCCCTCGGCCTATCGTGGCAACGAGCTTGAGATACGCAACCATGTCGCCTCCCGCCTTGAACGTGGCAAGGTCGATGTCGTCGTTTATGTCGAGACCTTGGTGCCTGATACTGTGGCAACTTTAAATCTTGATCTCATTGCACGATATAAATCCCAGATTGAGCAGATGCAGCAGGCTCTCGGCTTGCCCGAGCCTAAAGACTGGTATTACACCTTGCTTCACTTTCCCGACATCTACAAGACCGATACCAATCATGAGGTCGACAAAGATGAGGTGGCCTCGCTGCTGGGAGCCGTTGATGCCGCAATAGAGCAGCTGATGGAGTTCAGGGCCCAGGAGGGACGCAAGCTCGAGGCATTTTTCGAGGCCCGCATCGCTCGCATCTCAGGGCTTCTCGCCGAGGTGCCCCAATATGAGACCGAGCGCGTGAAAAAGATACGTGCCCGCATCATCGACAATCTCAGCCGTCTGCATGAGGTGGAGTATGACCGCGGCCGTCTCGAGCAGGAAATGATATTCTATATCGAAAAACTCGACATCAACGAAGAGAAACAGCGCCTGAGCCAGCACCTGAGATATTTCATGGAGACAATCCACGAAAAAGCCCGGCCAAGGCAAGAAGCTCGGGTTTATCTCACAGGAGATGGGACGCGAAATCAACACCCTGGGCTCCAAAAGCAACCACGCCGAGATGCAGCGCCTGGTGGTGATGATGAAGGACGAGCTTGAGCAAATAAAGGAGCAGGTGCTCAACGTGATGTAACATTGTGATATAAAGATCTAATATCCGATACCTGTGAAACAAGGAAAAATTATTATCATTTCAGCCCCGTCGGGGTGTGGCAAGTCGACCATCATAAATGCAATCATGAATAATGGCCGTGATCGCGATCTCGGCTTTTCAGTGTCGGCCACCAACCGCCCTCCGCGTCAAGGGGAAAAGCATGGGGTGAATTATTATTTCCTCACCCCCGAAGACTTTAGGTCACATATTGACAATGGCGACTTTGTCGAGTATGAAGAGGTGTATCCCGGCCGTTTCTACGGCACCCTCAAGAGCGAGATTGAGCGCATCACCGGCGAGGGCCACAATGTGTTGCTCGACATTGATGTCAAGGGTGGTGTTAATGTCAAGAATATGTATGGCGACCGGGCTGTGAGTATATTTATCGAGCCCCCGAGCATCGACGCTTTGCGCAGCCGACTCGAGGGGCGCGGCACCGAGACACTCGAGTCGATTACCGACCGTGTGGGCCGTGCCGAGATGGAGCTGGGCTATGCCCCGCGGTTTGACCATCGTGTCATGAATGATATTCTTGACGAGGCGGTGGCCGGTGTGGTCTCAATTATCGATGAAGCCATCGGCTGATATGACTGTAGGGGTGCTGGGTGGCTCATTTAACCCGGTGCATTGCGGTCACATTGAGCTTGCACGATATATAGCGATGTCGGGCATGGTCGATGCTGTGTGGCTGTCGCTGTCTCCATCCAATCCTCTCAAGCCCGACGGATTACCGGGAGCCACCGACGCCGACCGCTGCGAGATGCTCAGGCTTGCCGTCGAGCCGCTCGGCCCGGTTGTGGGTTTTACCGATATTGAGCTTGACATGCCCCGCCCATCCTATACCTTCAAGACCCTTGCCGAGCTATCTCGCCGGCATCCCGAGTGCCATTTCAAGCTGATAATAGGGAGTGACAACTGGTTGCTCTTTGACCGCTGGCGTGAGTCAGCCACCATCATCCGTGACTATGGTGTTATCATTTATCCACGCCCCGGTTATGATGTAGACTCCGCGACACTCCCCGATGGGGTGGAGCTCCTCGGCGGTGCTCCCCTTATGTCTGTCTCCAGCACCGAGGTGAGGCAGCTTGTCGCTGAGGGGGAAAAAGAGAGGTCATTTATACCGGCTGCTGTCGCTGCCTATATAAATGACCACAATCTTTATCGGTAATGAAACCCTGTTAACGGTTTAACCGCTTGCCTTGGCGGGAGAAGATGAGGCCGCGGGTGTCGGGTGACACAGGGCGTCCCGAGATGTCATACCATTGCACATCATCGTTGCTGTCGCTACCTATTGCCTCGATTCCCGACAGGGGGGTGGCAAATGAGCAGATGACTTTGAATGCACTTGTGGCACGGCCGGTAGTGTGGTCAAACAGGGGCGCATTATACCATCCCTGCATATTAGTGCCATAGGGATTATATTCCATCCACCACCAGAAGAGACCATCAACATGGGGATGCTTCTCGAGTGTTTCCACGAGGTCTTTGGCAAATTTTGCCTGGCCGGCGTCAGATATAGGCCATATAGAAGTGTGGTCCTCGATATCTGGGTAGGGCACCTGCCACTTGATGGCATATCCGGTTTCCACAATCATGATGCTTTTGTCGGTGTATCGGCCCTCAAGGAGGGTGAGAGCCTTGTCGAGGCTATCCATGCCGCCGTGCCAGAAAGGGTAGTAGCTGAGGCCTATGATGTCATAATCGACACCGAGCGACGACATGCGGTCATAGAAATTGGTGAGCACTCCGGTATTGGCGACACGCTCGGTGTGGATGATGATTTTAGCCTCGGGGCACACCTCGTGGCAAGCCTTTATAGCACTGTTGAGCAAGCGGCCAAAACGGTCCCAGTTGGCGTTGCTGCCCGAGAGGGTTTGCTTGGGCTTATTGGTGCCGAGCTCGCCCCACAGCATGCCATATGAAATCTCATTACCGGTCTGGATAAACGTCGGGGTCACGCCCGCCTCTTTAAGCGAGAGAAGGGTGGCGCGGGTGTAGTCATAGATGCGCGTCACAAGCTCATCATCGCTCAGGCCTTCCCAGTCTATGGGGGTGTATTGTTTTGCGGGGTCGGCCCATGTGTCGGAATAATGGAAGTCGAGCAGCAGGTCGAGTCCGGCTGCGACAATATCCTTGCACAGCGGGGTGATATACTCGAGGTCCTGACAGGCGTTGGCGTCATATCGGGTATCCTCGTTGGTGTCGTTGGCATGAAGCTCTTTGTATTTGGCCGGATTGACAAAGAGACGTACGCGCATGGCGTTCATCCCCTGCTCGCGACACCAGGGCAGAAACTCGGCTACCGGCTTGCCGTCATGGTCATAATATTTGGCTCCGTTTTTCACCTCATCGGGTAAGAGCGAGATGTCGCCTCCGGCATATCTCATGGTAGCGGCCGGGGCAGTGAAGATTGCTAACAGAGCAGCAATAAGGAGGAAAGTTTTTTTCATTATCGTTGTAGTGTTTAAGAATGTTTTATTCTGATGCGAGGCAAGAGTCGAGAGCACGGGTGATAGCATCTCGGTCGAGGTCACGCCCGATTATGACTAACTTAACCATGCGGTCACCATAATATTCATCCCAGTCACGGCGCAATCCCGGCTCGGTGGCCATGAAATAGTCGAGCTCGTCGGCCGGAGCGGTGGCATACCATTGCCCGGCTTCCTTGAGTGTCTTCTGTCGACCGGCGGTCTCAAATAGATAAGACATGTCGCGGTTGAGGCTGAAATAGCATACACCCTTGCAGCGGATGATGCTCCGGGGCCATTCTGTAGCCATCAGGCGGTCGAGCTTCTCGAGCACAAACGGCGGGCGTCGCATGTAGACAAATGTCGAGATGCCATATTCCTCGGCCTCACCCTCATCGTGGTGGTGATGATGGTGGTGATGATGCTCATGCTCGTGATGATGCTCGTGCTCATGCTCATGCTCATGCTCGTCGTCTTCACCCTCGAGTTGCTGTACCCAGGCTGCTGATGTTGCCACGCGCTCAAAATCAAAGGCTCCGGTGTCAACAAGTCTGTCGAGCGGCACATCACAATAATTGCAACCGATAATCTCGGCACGGGGCTGGATGGCGCGTATCACAGCCTTGATTGCATTGGCCTGTTTGGCTGATACTTCTGAGACCTTGTTGAGGAGTATGATGTTGCAAAATTCTATCTGCTCGATGATGAGATTTTCGATATCTTCATCGTCAATATTGTCGCGCGTGAGGGCATCGCCTGAGGCAAATTCATCGGTCATTCTCAGGGCATCCACAACAGTGACAATGTTGTCGAGCACGGGGATGGCGCGGGTACCCTCGCCTGCCATGCCGCGGATTGCGCTGATGGTCTGGGCTATCGGTGCCGGCTCGCAGATACCGCTTGCCTCGATGACGATGTAGTCAAACTTGCCTGTGTTGACGAGGTCCATCAACTGCTTGACGAGGTCCATTTTCAGGGTGCAGCATATACATCCGTTCTGCAATGCCACAAGGTCGTCACCCTCGGGGCCGCCTACCACACCACCTTTCTGGATGAGGTCGGCATCAATATTGACCTCGCCGAGGTCGTTGACAATGACGGCCCACCGCTTGCCGTGGTTGCCGTTGAGAATGTGGTTGAGCAGCGTTGTTTTACCACTGCCCAGGTAGCCCGTGAGCAAGAGCACGGGAATTTCTTTGATTGTTGTATCCATATTTTTGAGATAATTAATCGTTAATCAGGTTAGAGGGGTGTTAAAAAATAAAATATGCCCAAGATTATCGCACAAAGGTAACTGTTGTTACTATATTTCTTTTAATCCAGACATACTTTTAAATCCCCTCTTACTTTATCATGGGTGATTGACTGCAATATACCTTTAAAGATTTTACAGCACCGGGGACGTCGGCCTCCATGCGTGGGAGGTATTGCAGGCCGTAGATGTCGTGCTCGCCGCCGAGGTCTATAATCACCAGATGGGGGAGCGGGGCGCCGGCTGAGGATTGCCAGCTTGTCGACTCCTGAAGGTCAAAAGTCTTGTCGGCAGTGTGGTTGCCGGTAGCAGTGTCCTCGCTGTCGGCATAGACTACCCGCCATGGCTCGCGTGACAACCGGTTTCCGTCGCGGTCAAGAATATGCAGCTCGGCAATGGCGGCTACACCGTCGCTGTCGTGGCATGAATTGATTTCGAGGGCTACATAACGTCCTGAGGAAGGGGCGGGGAAGTTGGCTGTCTGCCACCCGTTAATGCGCTTGAGGTCACATTCAGCTGCGAGCTTGGCACTTGACAGGTCGACATTGGAGCCGTCGTAACGGCGGGTGGTTGTGCCTGAGAGATTGAGACGGTCGAGTATCGGTGTCTTCAGCCCTACGGTCTCGGCCTTCCGGGGGCCTAAGATGTCAAACACTATGATTTCATTCTCACCCTCTTTGAGCCAGCACCCCGGCATGTAGAGTGTCTGCTGAGGACCGATTTCCCAGATGCGTCCCAATGGGTGTCCGTTTACCCACACAAGGCCCTTGCCCCATGTTGAGAAGTCGAGGAATGTGTCGGCCGGCTTGTCGAGATAGAAAGTCGCGCGGTAGGCTCCTTGTGGCATGCGAGGAGATGCGGTTACAGCCTTGCTGTCAAGTGGAATATAGTTCATGGCCGTGATGGTGGAAAGCTCGTCGTCGATGTTGAACACTTCCCAGCCTGTGAGACGGGCCGTCGTGCCATCGGGACGGGTGACAGTGACGCTGTCGGTAATCCCTTTGAAATCCTTTATGGCTACGCCAAAGTTGATGCGACCCATGGCCTCGACGAGGATGTCGAGCAGGGTCCCCTCATTGCACGATGGTAGAGTGACCTCTTTGTCACCATTGCGGCGGTCGAGGGTGGCTGTGAGGTTGCCGTCAAGATATATCTGTGCATAATCGTGTGGGTCGCTGACGGTGAGTGTCGAGCCGGCCGGAGTGGCCGGGAGTGACGTGCGGTACAGTATAGAGCCAAATCCTTTGTCATACTCCTCCATCGTCTTGATTTCCACATCCTTGCGGGATGGCGGGAGGTTGTCCCACAGGGGGGCATACTCGGTGAAAGTAAATGAGGGTATCTCAGTGGTGGGGATGGTGTCGGGCACAGCCGGCAGGGGGGCGCCCGAGTGCTTTTGCATCATTTCCCTGAGCTTGAAATACTTAGGGGTGGGATAGCCCTGCTCGCTGATAGGAGCATCATAGTCGTAGGAGGTGACATCAGGCGCATATCCGGGAGAATTGGCTCCGGCCCAGTGGCCCCAGTTGGTGCCGCCGTGGGTCATGTATAGGCTGAAAGAGATCCCCTTGTCAGAGCATCTCGTCGATGCCCTGCCACCATATCGTCGGCGGGACGGGTCTCATGGCCTGCGCCCCACTTGTCAAACCATCCGCTCCAGAACTCTGAGCACATCAGCGGAGATGTGGGGCGCAGTTGCTTGAGGCGGGCAAACTCATGGTCAACATTGGCTCCGGTGCCGAAATTCATGGTCCACAACAGGTCGTCGAGTCCATTCTCGGTGAAATTGGATGACCAGTCACACTGGAACAGCGGCACCTTCTCGCCGAAATTGCGGCGCACCATGTCGCGTATGGCCATCACGTAGGGCTTGTCGGTACCATAGGAGCCATATTCATTCTCGACCTGTATCATGATGATGGGGCCGCCATCGGCCACAGTGAGGTCGCCCACCTGCTCGGCCACCGCCTGCTGGAACTTGTCGACACGCTCGAGAAAGGAGGGGTCGCTGTGGCGCAGGTCGATATCTTTCTTCTTGAGCAGCCACCAGGGCAGGCCACCCATCTCCCACTCGGCGCACACATAGGGGCCGGGGCGCAATATCACGTTCATGCCATGCTTGTCACACAACTTGATAAACTCTCTCAAGTCATTCTGCCCTTCGAAGTCATAACTGTCCATGTGCTGCTCGTGGGCGTTCCAGAATACATAGAGACACACAGCGTTCATGCCCAGAGCCTTGCACATCTCGATGCGGTGTTCCCAATAGGGGCGTGGGATGCGGGGATAATGCAGCTCGGCAGCTTTTACCGGGAAAGGCTTTCCATCGAGGGTGAAGCACCCGTCGTCGATTTTGAATATTTGACTCCTTTCACCGGCATTGGCACAAAAAGCTGTGGCCGACACCATTAACAGTGCCGGTAATATCTTGACAAGTAAATGTTTAATCATGATTTTGAAAGTGTTTTTTACGGTTATAATTATAACGTTTTGCGGCCATGCTTTATTGCGCCGAGCCAATTACGAGGCAAGCGAGACTCACCAGCAGGATCCCCAGGTCGATAGCCTTGCGCTTGACATTCCTCTCGTGTAGCACAATCACGCCATACAGAAATGAAATCAGCACGCTGCCACGTCTCACCATCGATACCACCGCAATCATAGACCCCGGGAGTGACAGTGAATAGAAATAGGCGATGTCGGCAACGGTGAGAAACAGCGCGATGCATGGGATGGTCCAGCGCCACTTGAAGGTGTCGGCGTTGCGCTCGCGGTGGCTGCGTGACAACACTGCCACAATAGTGGCCATGATGATGCACTGGTAGAGCGAATACCATGCCTGCACCTCAAGGGGTGGGAAACAGCGCAGCAGATACTTGTCATATAGGGCACTCACGGCCCCTAACACCATTGCTCCGATCGACATCATCAGCCATCGTGAATGGCGGAACGAAAATCCCTCCTTGGTGCCGATGCGCGAGATGAAGTAGAGCGACGCAAATCCCAACAGGATGCCCACCCATTGCAGGCCATTCAGCCTCTCGCCAAATATCAATAGCGCACCCACAAGCACAAGCACCGGGCGGGTGGCGTTGATGGGGCCCTGGATGGTGAGTGGCAGATGCTTAATCGAAAAGTAGCCCAGCACCCATGAGCCCAGCACGATGATGGCCTTGGCCACAATCATCAGGTGGCCGGTGAGAGAGTCGCCCGGCCCCATGTGTCCATCAGCGATATTGCTGATGATGACAGGCGAGAGGTAGAGGGTGCCAAAGAGCGTGTTGAGCATCAGCACCATCAGCACGTTGTTGCCCTTGAGTGAAATTTTTTTTAATATGTCATAAAAGCCGAGACATGCGCTCGACACCATTGCAAGTATGATCCACGACACCATAGTTCATCATATTTGAGATGCGCAAAGGTACAAAAAAAATAGGAGCCGGAATTAGCTATTATTATGACCCCCTATCAAAATGTCAGAAAAATTGCGTATATTTGCACACTCAAGGTTATTAGGGTGCAAAGCTACCCCCCCCTCTCCCTCCTGCTGCCCCTTTTTGAGTTTGTAACATCACAATTATGCTTTGACACAATGAATCCATTCTCCAATCTGTCTTATTGGTACTTCTCGCGCAAGTCGATGCCCTATTGGTGCATCTTTTTGATTGATTGTGCGATAGTCTACCTGTCGGCGTTGTTTGTCTTTGCTGAGAACAGCGGATTGGTCTACACTGCCGAGCATTTTTCTCAGGTGTGCCTCACCCTGTTTGTATATCTGGCCTGCAATGTTGTTGGCTTCAAGGTTTTTCACACCTATGCCGGCGTGATAAGATACTCGTCGTTTATCGACCTGCAGAAGGTGTCGGCGGCTGTGCTCAGCGGGCTGTTTCTCTCGGGAATAGCTAAATATGTAATGCGCGAATATTTTGCCGACACGTTCATTGATGTGCGTCTGCGCGACATTCTGCTGTGGTCGTTAACCTCGTTGCTGCTGATGTGGGCGCTCAGAGTGTTTGTCAAGTTTGTCCACGACTCCCTTTACACCGACCATGACGCCAAGCGGGCGTTTATCTACGGCGTGAAATCGGGTGGCGCCGCTATCGCCAAGAGTATCCGCAACCAGGACCCCGTTAAATATAAGCTCACCGGATTTGTGACCGATGAAAAAGACCTCGCCGGGCGCTTCCTGCTTGGCGTTAAGGTGTATCACAACGATGAGCAGATAGGCCGGGTGATGAAAGAAAATGGCGTGTCGGTGATGATAGTGTCACCGCTCTTGACCTCGGCTATACGCAACAACTCGGTGATGGTCAACTCGCTGCTCGATGCCGGGGTGAAAATATTCATGGTGCCCGACGAGCAGGAGTGGGACGGCAAGAGCGACATCAAGGCTCAGATGATGCGTGAGATAGAGATTGAAGACCTCCTGCCCCGCGAGAAGATTGAGGTGGACATGGACGCTATCGGCTCCTTGTTGAGAGGCCGTCGCATCCTCATCACCGGTGCCGCCGGCTCTATAGGCAGCGAGATTGTGAGGCAGGTGTCGGCCTGTGGCCCCTCTAAGCTGGTGCTCATCGACCAGGCCGAGACTCCCCTTCATGACATACGCCTGATGATGTCGCGCGATTTTCCCGACATCAAGGCATTTACCATCGTCGCCGATATAGCCCACGGGCAGCGTATGGAGGAGATATTCTCTCAACATGAGCCCGAATATGTGTTCCACGCCGCCGCCTACAAGCATGTGCCCATGATGGAGGATAACTCCACCGAGGCTATACACAATAATGTCGGCGGCACCCGCATCATAGCCGACTTGGCTGTGAAATATGGTACCGCAAAGTTTGTCATGGTGTCGACCGACAAGGCTGTAAACCCCACCAATGTCATGGGGTGCTCCAAGCGCTTGTGTGAGATATATGTGCAGTCGCTCGACCGCGCCATCAAGGAGAAGAAAATCGAGGGAAGCACCCAGTTTGTCACTACCCGCTTTGGCAACGTGCTTGGGTCAAACGGCTCGGTGATACCCCTCTTTAAGGAGCAGATCAAGCATGGTGGCCCCATCACCGTGACCCATCCCGACATCATCCGCTACTTCATGCTCATACCCGAGGCCTGCAAGCTCGTGCTTGAAGCCGGCACCATGGGCAATGGCGGCGAGATATTTGTGTTTGACATGGGCGAGCCGGTCAAAATCGTTGATTTGGCCAGGCGCATGATCAAGCTCTCGGGTGTCGATATTGATATCAAGTTTACCGGTCTGCGTGACGGCGAGAAGCTATATGAAGAGGTGCTCAATGAGAAAGAGAAGACACTTCCCACCGTGCATCCCAAGATATTGGTGGCCAAGGTCAGGAAATATGACTACTTTGAGGTAAACAAAATCTATGACCGCCTCATCACTATGTCGCTCAGTGCCGACGACATGTCGATAGTCAAGCTCATGAAGGAGATTGTGCCCGAGTTCAAGTCTCAGCATTCGGTCTATGAGTCGCTTGACAAGTGTTGAATATCGTAATATATTTATAGAATATGCTCGATTTTATTACATGGGCCGTAAGACCCGAAATCATCACATCACCCATCACCGTCAGATGGTATGGCCTGTTTTTTGCAATAGGCTTTATAGTAGGTTACAAGATTGTCGAAAAGATGTTCAAGCATGAGGGTGCGCCTGAGAAATGGCTCGGCATCCTGCTCGGTTATCTCGTGGTGGCACCATCATAGGCGCACGCCTCGGCCATGTGTTTTTCTATGAGTGGGATATCTACAGCCAAAACCCCATCAGCATCCTCTATGTGTGGCAAGGGGGCCTGGCGAGCCATGGTGGCACTATCGGTATCATCCTCGCCGTAATCCTATTCTCAATTTTCACCACCAAGCGCAACCCGATATGGACATTTGACCGTCTCGTCATCCCCATTGCCCTCGTCGGTGGCCTCATCAGGCTCGGCAACTTGATGAACTCTGAGATTTTCGGCCACGCCACCACACTCCCCTGGGGCTTCATGTTTGTCCGCTCGCGCGAGTGGCACGAGCTCTACTACGGACAGGCATGTCATCCTACCCAGATATACGAGGCGCTATGCTACTTTGCCCTCTTCGGGCTGCTGATGTGGATGTACTGGAAGAAGAATGCCGAGGAGCGTCCGGGCTTATTTTTGGCGTATTCTTTCTCGGTATCTTCATCCCTCGCTTCCTCATCGAGTTTATCAAAAACAATCAGGTGGCATTTGAAGCCGACATGACCCTCAATATGGGACAGTGGCTCAGCGTCCCCTTCATCCTCGCCGGGCTCTTCCTTGTGATATGGGCCATGAAACACCCCAAAATTCACATTGACTTTCCCGACAAATTTCCCGACGAATCCCCCAGGAAATAAAAGCTTGATGCAAGTTCATTGCAGTCCCTTTAAAATCTGAAAGAGTACATTGAAATGTATTGAGATATAGTCAGTTGTAGAGTAGTTTTGAGTCAACTGACTTGATTTGTATATTGAGGTGACAATAATTAGGGACCTATATGTTTCAAGACAAATACGTTTACTCTCAGTTGGTCTCGTTTCTCGACCGCAACCATTTCAACTACCTTGTTCGCAAGTATGGTGGCGACCACTATGTGAAGCATTTCACATGTTGGAACCAGCTCCTCGCGATGATGTTCGGCCAACTTTCAAATCGTGTAAGTTTGCGAGATCTGATTGTTGCCTTGGATGCCTACCGGTCGAAATGCAATCACCTCGTAGAGGGCAAGCAGGTGACAAAAACCACTCTTGCCCGGCTTGTGGGGCGCACCCCTCAAGGGTGTCAGCGCATTTGAGCCCCCACTTTTCACTCAAGTTTTTAACCTCTATGGCGAGGTAATCGAGGAATATGACAACTATGAAGCCGGCATGAACATCGCTGCCGAAGAGAAAAAAACGTGCTAATCGACTTTTCAGGATATGGCTTCTTCTACTTCATCAACCGAGGCATCGAGAGCTACAAGAAATGAGTCTCTACGGCTATACATCGCTGTAACGAAAAAAGCAGTTCAGCACCTCTCGGCGGGGGGCTGAACTGCTTTTTTCGTTACTGAGGGTAATGTATCTTATTGAGGCAATTGCGTAATATAAAATTCACTGAACTTTTTCACATTCTTGTATCTCGGATCGAGACTGTCGCTCCACGACAGCTTTACAAGAATTGTCCTTTTTATTCCGGAATTGTTTGGTTTAAGATTTACAAATACTTTTGCATCTTCAGTTATATGTGAATAAACATAGGGACATGCATCTCCCCAGCTCCACTTAACACCCTTTTTATATTGATCAAATTGCTTGACTTGTGTCGCTGTCATTCTCCAGCATTGCCAAGCCTCAGGAATCTCATACATCCATTCCCTTATCTCTTCAATATTTATCATACCGGGGAAGCGATTTTCCTCAATTGCTTCATACAGGTCGTTGTTAATTGCTGCTGTGACCATCACCTGTTGAGCCTTGCCATCAACAGTTACGTCATGATTGTCAAACAAAAGCCACTGGTCATTACCATATTTTTCATGATAGTAACCATTGTTAAACATCTCATCGGGATAGTTTACCAATTCAACAGTAAACTCAGTAACTGCAATCTTATTATTGGTAGTGAGACCGGCAACCTCTACTTTAAGCACCTTGCCCGCGACATTGTCTTCATTTATACGGCCCGAATGACAATAGATTGCGCCAGGCGTCACTTGCAGAGCACACCATTCTCCCATATACCATTCTTTATAATCCTCAATCTCAACATCGGTCATTTCAGCGCGGTCAAAATTACATGGCTCTACACGGGCATTTCCATACAAAGTGCCTTCACTCACCTTGGAAATCCACACTCGTTTCAACTTGATATTGCTGAGAGAATAAGGATAAAGTATATGCCGCTCGCGCATCACAACATTTCTTTCATTGAAATTAGATGTTGCCACTTTACTGCTTTCCACGCGCTTGTTGTATTCATCTTTATCACCAAGGTAATCAAATGAAAAATTTCCTCCGGTATAAATAAAGAAGTCTTTAATCGTGTCGGTTGGAAGATTTTTAGTCCAGCTTTCGGCTTCTGATACAGTCGATTCATCTTCTCCGCGCCCATTTTTATCCATTTCAGGCTCGTCGCTGCTACAGCTCGTGGTGCTCAGCGTCAGAAACACCACACCAAGCAACATAGCAAGCCACAACCACGGGTTTGAAATTTTGTTTTTCATAATTTTTTTCATAATTATTGTATTTATTATTAATATTGCATTTCCTTTTTATCACGCCCGGTTGAAATCAAATCCTTGAATGCATAGATAAAATGATACTTCTCTCCAAAAATAGTCAAATAATCCTAATAAACAAATTGATTCTTTATTTTTTTACATTACTGTCTTGCTAAAATCTGAAAGAGTACATTGAAATATATTGAGATATAGTCAGTTGTAGAGTAATTTTGAGTCAACTGACTTGATTTGTATATTGAGGTGACAATAATTTGGCACCTCCATGTTCCAAGACAAATACGTTTTCTCTCAATTGGTCTCGTTTCTCGACCGCAACCATTTCAACTACCTTGTTCGCAAGTATGGTGGTGACCACTATGTGAAGTATTTCACATGTTGGAACCAGCTCCTCGCAATGATGTTCGGCCAACTTTCAAATCGTGTAAATTTGCGAGATCTGATTGTTGCATTGGATGCTTACCGGTCGAAATGCGATCACCTCGTAGAGGGCAAGCAGGTGACAAAAATCACTCTTGCCCGAGCAAACCAAGACCGAGGCGGTCGTATCTTTGAGGACTTCGCCTATCACATGATAGCGGAGGCGCAAAGGAAACGGGCGACCGACATCTTCAAACTTGGCGGAAACGTGTATGTATTTGATTCAACCACCATAGACTTATGTCTGTCGGTATTCTTGAGGGCGAAGAAGAATCTTCAATACGAAACGGCGTCATGGAAACTGAGAATACAAATCTTGATGTAAGTTCATTAAAAAATCGCTGATACCCTGGTGAGTCAGCGATTTTTGTGTGTTGAACTTGTGAAATAAGCCATCCTATTGGCCGGCGGTGGCCCAGGATAGACGGTCAGGGTCGAGGTATCGTGATGCGACATCGGTGATTAGCTCGGGGCTGAGCTGAGAGAGCACTTCCTGCTGGCGGTCAAAATAGTCGGGCGGGGTGCCTACAGTGAGCGTCGAGATGTGCTCCTCAATCATTGACATTGGCGACTCGAGTCGCGAGGTAAGCGTGGTCATGTAGTGTCGTTTCACTCTCTCAAGCTCAAGCGAGGATGGCGGACGAGTGGCCATCGCTGTCATCTCGGCCTTGATTTCCTGTATCATGGACTCGACATAGCGAGGGTCACACTGTGTCTCAATTTTGATGTGGGCACCCTCTTTTTCTCCCACGAGTGAGGCCGAGATGCCGTAGGTATAACCCTTGTCTTCTCTCACATTGGCCATCAGGCGGCTGCCGAAATAGCCACCGAGAGCCATCACGGCGATGCGCAAGGGGATATAGTCGGGGTGGGAGCGTGGTATCGCTGGCATCACAGCCACGACTGCGCTCTGAGTAGCCCCCTCGCGCTTGACATCAACGCGGCATGGCATCGCGGGGGAGTCGGGAATTACAGTGGCTGTTACTCCGGGGCCCGGGAGGCTGAGTGACCCGAAGGCATGGGTGACGGCATCAATCATCTCGGGGGTGAGACGTCCCGCCATGGCCACGGTGATATTTTCAGCCTTGAGCATCCCGTTGTAGAGCTTGCTGAGGGTGTCGGGGGTAATGGCGCGTATCTCGTCGGGCTGTGGGTCGTGGGCGAGTGGATGCCCGGGGCCCTTGATGAGGCGCGTGGCCTCGCGGTCGGCCATATACTTCACTTTTTCGCGTTCCAATTCAAGCTGCCGGGCCATCATCTCGGTGGCTATGGCTGTCTCGTGGTCGGGAAAGGTGGGGGAGGTGACCATCTTGACAAATACAGGTAGCACATCGTTGAGACGATGGGAGAGGGTGAAGATTGTGGGGCATATGTGGTGATTGTGGGCTGAGCCTTTATACCACGCTCCGTTATAGTCAAGGATGTCGGCAATCTGTGAGCTTGAGAGGTCGGCAGCACCATCGATGAGCAGCCGGGCAATGAGCGAGGCTGCGGGACGGGGGGTGAGGTCGGCGATGCCACCGTCGATGAGCACCGTGAGGCGACACACATCATTGTCACCTCCTGAGAGGGTCATGAGGGTGATGCCGTTGGAGAGGGTGGTCACGGTGGGCTTGCGCAGTGTCATGTCGACGATATCGTTGATGGGGGGAGCTGTAGTGCGGTCAAGAGTGTTCATATTATGCGGTTGGCTGTTTCAAGGTCGCGGGGTGAATCGATGCCTACGGCCTTGGTTTTGGTCTCAATACATTTAATTTTAATTCCGGCATCAAGCCAAGCGAGCTGTTCGAGGCTTTCAGCGCGTGCAAGTGGAGGAGGGGGGGTGCTGAGGGTGACCTCGGCCAATGCAGGCGTGGGATGGAAGGCATAGATACCGTGGTGCACATAAAAAGGTGCCAATGCCGGCCAGCGGTTAATCTCGGCCCCGCGTACAGCAGGTATAGGTGAGCGGCTGAAATAGAGGGCATATCCCCCTGAATCAATCACGGCCTTGACTGTCGATGGGTCGGCAAGCAACTGCCACTCGTCGGCGTCGAGCCGCCTTACGAGGGTGACGATGTCGAGCGGGGATGATGCAGCCTCGGTAGCCACGGCGCAGATGTCGGCAGGAGTGAGAAACGGCTCGTCGCCTTGGATATTGACAATCACGTCATGGTCAACACCGAGCTGCCTGTAGGCAAGGAGAGCGCGGGCAGTGCCGTTGGGGCAGGAGGCCGGGGTCATGACGGCTTCGCCACCAAATGCCGCTACGGTGTCGGCAATCTCCCTGCTGTCGGTGGCAACCACCACCCGGTCGAGAGCTTGGGTTGCGTTGCGGTAGACATGCTCGACCACAGGCATGCCGCCCAGCGATGCCAGTGGCTTGCGGGGAAAACGTGTCGACCCGATGCGGGCCGGGATGATGCCTATAGTAGATTGTCGGTAAGCCATAATGTATCGCAAAGGTAGGAATTTTTTTTGTGCATGAGACATTTTAGTCGGTTATTTGTTTAATAGTAAAAGGGATTGAAATCTAAATTTATGAGAGTCGCAGGATTGATAATATTATTACTCACATCATTGGCATTGAAAGCACAGATGCCTATCAGGGTCTACGCCAACGAGGCGGTGGCTCCCGACAGTGCTGATGTGGCCCGGGCTGAAAAACGTCATTTCTGGCGGGCCGCAGCCGAGGTCGAGGGTTTCAATGTCGCGTTGTGGGCCTTTGACCGCTATGTGGCCAAGGGTGAATATGCCCGCATCTCATTGAAGACAATAGGCCATAACCTCACCCATGACTTCAAGTGGGACAACGACAAGCTGTCGACCAACATGTTTATGCACCCCTACAATGGTAATCTTTTTTACAATGCAGCGCGGTCCAATGGGTTCAACTTCTGGCAGTCGGGGCTCTTTGCCATTGCCGGGAGTGCCAGCTGGGAGCTGTTTTTTGAAAACGAATATCCATCCACCAATGATATAATCGCCACTCCCATCGGCGGCATGTGTATAGGCGAGGTTGCCTACCGCGCAAGCGACGCTCTGCTTGATGACCGCACCACCGGAGCCAATCGTGCTGCCCGCGAGATCAGTGCATTCATCATCTCGCCCATGAGAGGCTTCACCCGCCTCATCACCGGTGATGCCTGGAAGCGGAGGTCGACACCGGGGCGCCAGTTTGGCACCCCCAATATCGCTCTTGAGATGTCGCTTGGTGCCGGCATGCTCGATTTTCACCATGACGACTCCAAGGTAAACTTTGGAGGCGCCCTGAAGATGAGCCTCGAGTATGGTAGCCGGTTTGAGGTTAAAAGCAAGAAGCCCTATGACTATTTCACCATTTCGGCAACGCTGTCGATGATGAAAAACCAGCCGGCCCTGCAGCACCTTGAAGTCAAGGGACGTCTCATAGCACGCGAACTGCTGGAGGAGCGCGACGAGCACCTGAGTATAGGCATGTTCCAGCATTTTGATTTCTACGACTCCGACACGATAGGGCGTGGCGGTGTCAAGGCCCATTATGGCAAGGAGTCGCCTGTACCCTATAAACTCGGGGTGCCTGCGAGTGTGGGATTTGGGGTGTTTTATCGAGACATCGAGCGCCATCAGCGAGTATTTGATGCCTATGCCCACCTCAATGCAGTGTTGCTCGGCACTTGTGTCAGTGATCATTATCAGCTTGACAACCGTAACTATAACCTCGCCACCGGCATGTCGACCAAGACCGGGCTCCACATGGTGTTTGGACGTGACAAGCTGGCACTCTCGGCCGACAATCAGCTATATCTGTTGTGGACATGGAAGGGGTATCAGCCGGGCACCAACTTCAGTACTGTTGATGAGCGCACTCTCAATGCCATGGGCGACCGGTCGTTTGCGCTGTTTTCAGTCACCAATGCGCGGTTTGACCTCAAGCTCAGGCATAAACTATATCTCACCCTTAACTTTGAACACTATCTCAGGGTGACACGCTACAAATATTACCCAAAGGTCGCCTCAAGCTCTCTGGGAGCCCAGTTGATGCTCACCTATAAGTTTTAGCGGCGTGTCTTGGCGATGTTTCGGCAATTTTCAGTACCTTTGTGGCAATGAAAATAGGAACGATTGATTTAGGTGAACGTCCGGTGATGCTGGCACCGATGGAGGATGTGACCGACGGCAGCTTCCGCCTTATATGCAAGGAGCAGGGGGCGTCGATGGTCTACACCGAGTTTGTCAGTGCCGAGGCTCTTGTGCGCGACATCCCCTCTACCGTGCGCAAGCTCGCTATTGACGAGCGTGAGCGTCCTGTGGCGATACAGATATATGGCCGCGATGCCGAGTCGATGGTCGAGGCTGCCCGCATTGTCGAGCAGGCCCGGCCCGATATTATCGACATCAACTTTGGTTGTCCCGTCAAGAAGGTAGCCGGCAAGGGTGCCGGTGCCGGCATGTTGCGCGACATCCCCAAGATGCTCGACATCACCCGCAAGGTGGTTGATGCCGTCAAGCTCCCGGTGACGGTGAAGACCCGCCTTGGGTGGGACCACAACAGCAAGATTATCGTGGAGCTTGCCGAGCAGCTGCAGGATTGCGGCATAAGCGCACTGACGGTGCATGGCCGCACACGCTCGCAGATGTACACCGGCGAGGCCGACTGGGAGATGATAGCCCGCGTGAAAGAAAATCCCCGCTTGACGATACCCCTAATAGGCAACGGTGACATCACCTCGGGCGAGCTTGCCCGCCAGGCGTTTGCCCGCTATGGGGTGGATGGGGTCATGGTGGGCCGCGGTGCCATCGGTGCGCCCTGGATCTTTGGCGAGATTTCGCGCGCGATAAGAGGCGAGGGCAATGAACCGACACTTCACGACAAGTTTAACCTGCTGCGTAGGCAGATTACTGAGAGCGTCGACCGCATCGACGAGTATCGTGGTATCCTTCATGTGAGACGCCATCTTGCAGCCTCCCCGCTGTTTAAGGGTATCCCCAATTTCAGGCCCACTCGCATCGCCATGTTGCGGGCCAACAAGCTCGACGAGCTTGAAAGCATATTACAAGAAATTGAAAATATCATTATAGACAATAATTTATGAAATTACGCATCATCACCCTCATTACATTCATCTCGGTGGCCGTGGCCTCGATGATGGGTGCCGAGCCCCAAAGTTTCGCGCTCAAGGTGGCCGACTTCACTACGCTCAAAGTCGTTGACCCTGTCAACGTCGATTATAAGACCAACGCCGACTCGGCGGGATATATCGTATTTACCTGCGAGCCATCTACCGCTTCTTACCTTCTTTTTGAGCCGGGCAAAAAGAAGCTGTCGGTGAAACTCTCCACCGACTATCCTACCCACATCCCCCTGCCTACCGTCACCGTCTACTCGTCAAGCCTCGACAAGGTTGAAAACAGCGGTGACTCACTGGTGAGGGTCTTTTCACCCAAGAGTGGCGAGAAGTTTACGGCCAAGCTCATCGGCAACGGACGCCTCGATATAAATGATGTCGATGCCCAGGAGGTAAACGGCAAGATTGAGACCGGCAAGGGGACGCTCACCCTCGGCGGAGAGTGCACCTATGTGTCGCTCAGTTCCACAGGCAAGGGCCACATCCAGGCCGACGAGCTGCAGGCGATTGATGGCAAGTGCTCGCTGTGGGGCACCGGCTCGATAGGTTGCAACGTGCGCGGTAAGCTCTCGATTGTGGGTCTCGGCTCAGGCACAGTGTTTTACTCAGGGCAACCCCGCGAGATTATCAATAACGGCGGTGGCATAAAACTCAAGCACCTTTCACTCTAAGAGCTTACAAGGCGTGGAAAATGACGGGATGAAGATGCGCGTGGCGCGCACCATCAAGTGGAATGTGATTGACAAGCTGTCGTCACAGCTGCTTTATGCCGTCACCGGTATTGTGCTTGCCCGCTTGCTCACTCAGGAGGATTTTGGCCTCGTGGGTGCTGTGCTGGTGTTTCAGGCATTTGCCACGCTGTTTGTTGACAGTGGGTTCTCATCGGCGCTTATGCAGCGCAAGAACCCTACCGAGACCGACTACTCCACAATCTTCTGGTTTAACCTCCTGGTTGCAGGTGGTATCTATATTATCCTTTATTTCAGTGCACCTCTCATTGCCGACTGTTTTCAGGGCGACCGGCGGCTCATCCCACTATCCCGTGTGATGTTTTTGAGTTTCATAATCAATGGAGCTGCGATTGTGCAGACCAACAGGCTCATGAAGCGCATGGATGTGAAGATGATAGCCGTGTCCAATGGCATGGGGCTGATATTGAGTGCCGTGGTGGGCATCACCCTCGCTGTGGCGGGATATGGCGCATGGGCTGTAGTGTGGCAGACAATCACGCTTGCCGCAGTCAAGACCGGTATCCTGTGGATTACCGGCAAGTGGAGACCGCTGCTGCAATTTTCAATGGAGTCGTTGCGCTCATTTTTCAATGTGGGAATGGGTGTGCTCGGCGGGTCGTTTCTCAACATTCTGTTTCAGAATATCTACTCGTTTTTCATCGGCAACAGGGTGGGTCTCGCTCCGCTTGGCTATTATTCACAGGCCGACAAATGGAGCAAGATGGGGGTGTCGTCACTATCACAGGTGCTCACCTCGTCATTCCTGCCGGTGTTGTCGCAATATCAGGATAATCCGTTGAAATTTGCCGCGTCAACAGCCAAGATGGACCGCTTCACAGCCTATCTGCTTTTCCCCTGCTTTGGGTTGCTCATCGTCATGGCCGAGCCGCTGTTTCACCTGCTCTTCGGCACCAAGTGGGATGCGGCCATCGCGCTGTTCAATATACTATTGCTCAGAGGTATATTTACAGTGATAACCTCGTTATACAATAATTATATACTTGCTCTGGGGCGGTCACGCCTGATTGTGGTGACCGAGCTCATGCGCGACGTCGTGGCTATCGTCGCCATCATCGCCACGCTTCCGGTCATCTCGTTGTCGACCGAGGGTGATCCGGTGCAGGGTGTGCGCATCTTTTTGTGGGGTCAGGTGGCAGCCGCTGCCGTCACCTGGATTGCAACCCTGATGATTGTGTCACGTCTTGCGGGTCGCACTTCACGGGCTATGGCATGGGATAATGTGCCCTATCTTGCTGAAAGCCTCGTGGTGATGTTGCCCTGTGTCTATATCAACACTTTAGCTCTCCATCCGTTGCCCGCTTTGTGTCTGCAGCTCATTGTGGGAGGCGGGTTATATCTATTGATTAATCATTTAGCCGGCTCGGTGATACAGCGCGACGCGCTCAGGTATCTTGCCGGACGTTCTGACAAGCTATGAAGCAGCTCGCAATATTTTTCATCCTGCTTGTGGGGAGTCTCACAGCATGCAGTGCCCGGCCGTCGTCGGCCTCATGTGTCGCCATCGACATGGCGACGGGGCAAAAGTCGCTCACTCTCCCGGCAGTCCCTACCGGGGTAGACAGTGTCTCGTTTACTGCCATCCATTATTGGGATAATGCCGACTTCACCGACACTGCTTTTGTTGATGACGAGGAGATGGTAAAGCGTGAATTCAGTCGCTTTGTCACCCTGCTTCAGAAACTCGATGACATCTCGACCCGGCGGCAGGCAATGTCCACTTTTGCCCGACGTGCAGCCTCGGGCAGTGGGTTTTCCACCATGCTCATCGCTGCCCAAGAGGTGCTCTACGACCCCGAGTCGCCCGAGCGCAACGAGGAATTGCTGGCCTATTTCCTCGATACCGCAATGACACTTGATAATATCGAGCCCACCGACTCTGACATGATGGGCTACCTCTCGACCAATGTCAACAACAATCGCGCTGGCACTCCGGTGGCTCCGCTTGAGTTGACTGCAACCGATGGCTCGGCTACAACTCTTCATGATGTTGTGAAAAACGCCCCCTTGTCAATTGTCGAGTTTTATGACCCCACATGCGGCACCTGTACCACTCTCCGTGATGAAATTACAGGCAATGCCGAGGTCGCGAGGCTTATGGGCAACCGGCAGTTGCAGCTTGTGGCCATCGACGCTGTCTCGGCGGGTGACCAAATAGCCGGGCAGCCGGGCAAGTTTCCCTCGCCATGGCACGATTATGTAGCCCGCGATGACATGATGGAGTCGACAACCTTCCTCCTCAGCAGCATCCCCTCGCTGTTTCTCATTGACCGCGACGGCACAGTCATCCTCAAGGTCCCCACGCTCCTCACCCTCTCAAGCTATCTCGCCGCAGTCGAGTAAAAAAATAAGAGCCGGTTTCTCATGAGAAACCAGCTCTTAAATATTTAGTTTATTCCTCATCATACCACTTGGAGTACATCAGGTAGTTGCGGGCGATTTTCTGGTTCATCTCGCGGGCTTTCTCAGGCTCGACCATCTTGATGAACTTGGCCGGAGCGCCGCCCCACATCTCGTGGGGCCTATCTTGGTGCGCGACAGCACCACCGAGCCGGCGGCCACGAGGGCGCCTTCGCCCACCTCGGCATCGTCCATCACGACGGCACCCATGCCTATGAGGGCGAGGTCGTGGATTTTGGCACCGTGGATGGTGACGTTGTGGCCTATCGACACGTCGTTGCCGATCTCGATGGTCGATTTCTGATAGAGCGTGTGCAGCACCGAGCCGTCCTGAATGTTGACACGGTCGCCGATGCGTATCGAGTTGACGTCGCCGCGCAGCACGGTGTTGAACCATATGCTGCACTCGTTGCCCATCACGACATCGCCCACGATAGTGGCGTTTTCGGCAAGGAAGCAATCTTTGCCTATTACGGGGTCAATGCCACGTAGTTTTTTGATATAAGCCATTTTATTATAATTATTTTGTGTAGTTGATAAGTTTTGTCTTATTGTCGAGCCACTGTTTTTCCTCGGGGGTGAGCATGGGCGACAAGCGCTCATTGACCATGAGGTGATAGGAGTTTAGCCAGTCAATCTCGTCACGGCTCATGATGCTGAGGTCGAGCAGTGAGAGGTCAAAGGGGAATAGGGTGAGGGTGTCAAACCGATAGAACCTTCCAAAGTCAGTTGTCATGGCATAGGTGGTGAGCACGAGGTTTTCGCAGCGTATTCCCCACTTGCCGGCGCGGTAGAGGCCCGGCTCGTTGGATGTGATCATGCCGGGCAGCAGGGGCGCATGTGTGTCATTCATCCTGATGCTCTGGGGCCCCTCGTGGACATTGAGAAACTGGCCCACGCCATGACCTGTGCCGTGGAGGAAGGTGAGCCCCTCGGCCCACAGGTATTGGCGAGCGAGGACATCGAGCTGTACGCCGCGGGTGCCCTCGGGATAGATTGCGCGGCTCAGAGCTATCATGCCTTTGAGCACGAGAGTGAAGTCATGCTGCTGCTCAGGGGTGGGGCGTCCCAGAGCGATTGTGCGGGTGATGTCGGTGGTGCCGTCGAGGTATTGAGCGCCTGAGTCGATGAGCAGCAGGTTGCCCGGAGCTATCTTATAGCTTGACTCGGGTGTAGCCTCATAGTGCACGATGGCACCGTGGTCGCCCCATCCGGCGATGGTGTCAAAGCTGTCATCAAAATATAATGGCTGTTGCGAGCGGTAGCGGGTGAGAATGTGAGCCACTTCCACCTCGTCGAGAGTGTCGTCACCCTCGGCAAGACGCCGCTCAATCTCCATCAGCGATTTAACAAGAGCCACGCCGTCGCGCTCCATAGCCCGGCGCATACCCTCGATCTGCACCGCGTTTTTCACTGCCTTGAGCAATGCCACCGGTGAGGTGCCCACTGCAGCACGGTCACCGAGAATGGAGGCAAAGGCACCGGCACACTGTGTGGCACTCAACAATACCTTGCCCCCGGCCGGAAGTGAAGCCATGGCCTCGGTGACCGAGGAGTAGGGAGCGGTAGCGATGTTACAATCAGCGAGATAAGATATTACCTCGGCGTTGAGCTTGACCGGGTCGATGAAGAGGGTGGAGCCTGTATCGGCAAGATATAGAAAAGCTGTGGCTACGGGGTTGCACTGCACGTCGTTGCAACGCAGGTTGAGAGTCCATGCAATCTCGGCAAGGTCGCATATCAATGTGGCATCGGCATCCTGCTTCTTTACCTTGGCGAGCACACGCTTGATTTTGTCACCGGCTTGCTCGCCGGCATATTTTGCTTCGTGGATAAACACCGGGTCACCGGGTAACGCGGGGCGGTCGGGCCACAAGGTGTCAAACGGAGAAAAATCCACATCCAGTGTAATACCACCACGACCTAATTGCCGGCTGAGATTGCCGGTCTCGTTGATGCTGAAAAGCATCCCGTCAATGCCCACTTTGGCTCCATGGGGGAGGGTGTCGAGAAGGTAATCCTCGATTGTAGGAGTATCGGGCAATCCTATTTTCATCAGCTCTACCGCGGTGCCCTCAAGCTGGCTCGCAGCTTGCAGGAAATAGCGGGAGTCGGTCCACAACAATGCACCACCGTCAGTGACAACGAGTGTGGCAGCCGAGCCGGTGAAGCCTGTGAGATAGCGTATAACCTGCCAATGCTCAGCGAGGTATTCACTCTGATGGGGATCGGTTTTAGGGATAATCGTTGCGTTGATGCCGGCCTCTTTCATCATGATGCGGAGAGCATTGACACGCTCGGTGAATTGTTTTTTCATGGACTATAGTGGATTAAATTGTTTCTCTACTGCAAAATTAAATAAAAATTCATATTTTTGCAATAATAACTCAACCCAAGCGGTAAAGACATGAATAAAAAAATTACTTTTTCAGTCCTTGTTGTGATGATGCTCATGACGTTTCTAAATGTCTCGGCTCAGGTAGTTCAATTCCAAGGCAAGACAGTAGTGATGAATGATACTGTAGCCAATCTTACTTACCCCACGAGCGTGGGTGAGCTTGCCGTTGTTCATGACATAAATGGAAACTATGCCCTCCTGTTGGGTATCAGCACCACTGAAGCTGAATTGGCTAATGGTGATTATACAGTTACAAATGATGTGGTTGAGATGCCGGCAAAGGCGGTGATGGAAGGCCCCGCTGAGGGGAACGACGGTGTCAGTTATGGCGCAGGAGTGGGGATGGCCGACGGAAGAATAAAGATGATGGTGACACCGGTGTATGTCTCTCAAAAACCGAGCTACATAATGTTATTGCAAAGCAGGATGCAACCTTCAGCCGATGTCTCAATTACCCTCATCCCGTGGAATCTTGACCTCTATACGGGGTTGATAGGGATGATGATGGGTGTGCTTCAACACTGATGTTATCTCGCTCTACCGAGGGGGGCTATTTCAGCAGCTTGCTGTTGAGATAGTCTTGAAATGATGGCTTGTAGCTGTCGCCGATTGGTATCTCAGTGCCGTTTTCAAGGATGACCTTGCCATATTTCACCGCGCTTATTTTGTCGAGGTTGATGATATAAGAGCGGTGGATGCGCATAAACCCCGATGCCGGCAGCAGCTCTTCCATCCTTTTCATGCTCATGAGTGTGGTGATGGGGCGCTGTATCTTTTCGCTGAAAATCTGGATGTATTCGCTCAGCCCCTTTACCATGACGATGTCACTGAGCGACAGCTTTACCATCCCCTGGTCTTGCTTGACAAAGATGTGATCGTCGGGCTGATTGTCGACGGTAGCTGTTACCACCTTGAGACGTTGTTGCACTCGGGTGACTGTATCGGCAAACTCGTCAAACGAGAATGGCTTGAGCAGGTAGCCCATGGCATCGACCTTGAACCCCTCGACCGCATATTCAGAATAGGCCGTTGTAAACACTATCGCCGTCTTGTAGCCTGAAAGCGACTTGGCGAGGTCCATGCCATTGATATCGGGCATGTTGATGTCGAGAAAAAGCAGGTCGATATCTTCTTGTCTCATAATCTCCACGGCCTCGACAGCATCGTTGCACGCAGCCACAAGCTCAAGGGTGGGCACACGCTTGATATATGATTCAATCTGGGCCAGCGCCAAAGGCTCGTCGTCGACAGCTATACACTTCATGATTGCTTGGAATAGGGGATTGTGAGGTTGACAATATAGATTTTATCGCTCTCGGAAATGTCAAGATCGTAGGTGTCGGAGAAAAGGATGTCAAGTCGCTTGTGGACATTCTCAAGACCTATGCCCCGATGCGCCCCGTCCTCTTTTTTGTCATGACGCGAATTGAGGCAGCTGAATTGCACCTTGCCATCCTCAAGGGAGAGGCCGATGTTGATAAATGACGGCTCCCTGAGGCTTACACCATGCTTGAAAGCATTCTCAACATAGGTGATAAAGATGAGTGGTGGCACCATCACGCCTGCAACATCACCGGGATGGGTGAATGTCACCTCGACGTTGCGGGTGAGTCTTATCTTCATCAGCTCGATATAGTTGTTGATAAACTTGATTTCATCTTCAAGTTTCACTGCCGGGCGGTCGACTTCATAGAGCAGATAGCGCATTATCTTTGACAGCTCGACAATGGATTGCTGCGCCTTCCCCGGGTTGATGTCGATGAGGGCGTGGATGTTGTTGAGCGTGTTCATCATGAAGTGGGGGTTGATCTGATACTTCAGATATTGCAGCTCAGAGGCCACTCGCTCAGCCTCCATATCCTCCATGCGCTTGGTGCTCGCCATCGACTTGAAGTAAAACCGCGCTGCCATGTTGCCCGAGACTGTCATCAGGGCAAACAATGAATTGGTGATGTAGAAGAAAAGTTCACGGTGGGGCGGACGCTGACGATGCTCGCGGCGGGGCTTGTCCGGGGGTGCACAGGTGTCATGCATCCTGTGGGGCAACCACACCGTCAGGAAGATGGCGACACACACACAGATACAGTATAGCACGCGGCGACGCTTCATCAACAGCGGCATCAGCAGCGTGTCGTGGGCGATAAACAGCAGGAAGAAGGGGAGAAGCCCTATCCATGTGAAAAACACGTGGTGCCACTCAAAGTGTGTCACCTTCGGGTCCTTGGCCAGCAGGTAGAGTTGTACCAAGATGGGCGCGATAAAAATAATGAACCACACCACCGCATAGAGGGTGAGCTCAACGCGGCGGTAGCGGTCACTATTAACACATCTTTTTTTACCAATCACCATATAAAAATACATCTATTGTGATTTCATGACAAATATAGAGCTTGTCACTTCCAATCAGCAACTTTTTTCAGCCAATCACCTTCTTTTTTCAGCAAATCGGCTGTTAATAGTCATATTGGAGCTCAAAGTTGTCAATCCACAGTATTGAGCCGTTACCGCCGGTGAAGTAGTCGCCATATTTGCTGGCCGAGCAGCACACGATAATGTAGCGTGGCTTGCGCGAGGTGGAAGTGTAGACAAGCGGGATGTCAAATTCTTTATAGGTGTTGACGTCATGTCCCACTTCCATTGACCCGTAGGCCACAACATCGGGCAGCGTGGGGTCAAAGAGCTGACGGTTTTTGGGATTGGTGCGTATTTCAAATGTTTGCTCACCGGCCCAGAGGGCACACCATATGATGCATGTGTCGGGGCGGTCCTTGAGGTCGGTGAAGCCCTCGGTGGTGGAACTTATGGGTGCCGAGTGATATTTGAAGTAGCCGGTGAGACGGGTGGGACGGTCGGTAAATTGGCGTCCAAACGATAGGATACCGTTGGTGCCGTCGGTCTTTAAATAGTCGCCGGTGAAGAGGTTGCCGGCAGCGAGCTTGCCGAGCATGCCTATGCCTACAAATTTGGTCTCGAGCATTGCAGCCTGTCCTGTGCCCGTCGAGGTATCGTCGGTGGGCACCGAGTTGCTCGGCCCGAGAGTTGTAGCTCCCTTGTTGCCTGTGCCCCAGTAGGGTGTCTGTCCCTCGCCCCATGGACACCATATCTTGCCGTCGAGCCACCAATTGTCCATCGAGCCGTTGGGCAGCTGAGGTGCCGACCCGGTGGTGAACTCTATTTCAGTGCCCACATCAGTGCCGCTGTAGGCACGAGCCACATAGGTCGACTCGGCCATGAGATGAATGAGGCGGCCGGTAAACGAGCCACCGTTATGAGTCACCCAGTCGGCCGGCACTTTAATCCACTCCTGAGAGTCGGCAAGCCGATATTCAAAGCCGTTATCCTTGCCGGCCTCGGCGCTGCCATATAACCAAGCCACATTGGTCCAGGCATCGGCACCCACTGTGGTAACCGATGAGGCTGTCTGGTCGATATAGATGGTCCACTCGCTGGTGCGTCCATATTCAGTGACCTGCACCTTGACAGGTTGGCTGAAATCAACAACCTCGCCCGAGAGGTCGGGTGACATTGTTGCCCCCTCGGCACCTAACTTGATTGACATTACCTTGATAGCCTTGAGGCTCACGCTCTCAGGCACCGAGGCTACAACCCTGTGTCCGGGGACATCAATTACCGATGCTCCTACCTGATTGGCTACGGTGAAGTAGCGTTCAATCGTCTGACGTGCCGTGATAGTCCATGTGTATTGCTGATAAAGCTCCACATCCACCTCCATAGGCTTGACAAGGTCAATGGGGGAGTCAAAGATGGTGGAATCGGCGAGGAAGCCACCCTTGGAGATGGCATAGTCGGTTACCTTGACATTGTTGATGTCGGCTTGCTCGGTGAGAAACACCGTTATCGAGCGGTTGATGGAGTCGATTGTAGCAACCTGACTCTGATCCTGAACGGCAAACCGGGTGAAGTTGGGGGCTATGCGGGGAAAGGGTATATCGTTTTCGATACATCCTGTCACTCCTGCGACAATCAGCAAGAGTGCTGCGAGCGTTGAAAAATGCTTATATAGTGACACTTACGCCAAATTTTATGTTAAACAGATTAAACTTGAAGTTGGCACCTGAGGTGAAGCGGTCGCCATCATCGACACCATTGGTGGTCTGCTTTTCCTTGACAAGATTGAGACCAAACACTCCAAACGACACGTTGAAGCTCACATAGTCCATGATATACATCGTCAAGCCGGGGCTGAAATTGAGCCCGGCTCCGGTGGATATTGAGTGAGTCTCCTTGGGCTCTCCGTTGTAGAGGCGGGTGAAGCGTGACGATCCGTTTTTAAACGACAGCTCCACCTCATTGAAGAGGCCGAAACGCTTCTCGGCGCTCAAGCCGATATAGTTGCGGTAAAACACCGACAGGTCATAGCTCTGGGAGTAATAAGCCACATCCTTGAGCGAGAAGTTCATGTCGTCGTCAATATCCACAGTGAGACTGCCGAGGTCGGCCTCAGAACGATTGTAGCTGAATCTCAGACCCAGTGATTGATTGTTCTTGATAAAGTAGGATACAGAAGGTGAAATGGAGTAGACCTTGCCCTTGAAATCAAAGTCTTTGAGCATCGAAAGCATCTGCACATCATCGGCGTCAAAGGAACCGTAGGAGGCTGTGATGCCAAATGACCATTGCTTCTTGGGGATAAAAAGGTAGTTGAAAAGACCTCGGTTGTATCGTCCAAAATCATATTTCTGGAGTATAACCTGCACGGTGTCACCACCCACAATCATGTGCTCGACGCTGTCACCGCTTTCAAAAAACGCTTTGACAGGGTGGGCCTTTACTCGGCGTGGCACAGTGAGGCTGTCGCCCACTCTCAATTGATGAGAGTCAACCTGGGTAGTTAACGCCGCGGTGTCAAGCGGTGTCGTTTCCCGGGCCATCGTTATCAGTCCTGAAAAAATCATCAGCAGCATGATGATTGGTAATCTCTTTTTTCTTGTATCTGTCATGATTGCCAATTTTTACAGGTAAAACGCTACGCCAAACTGGATACTGAACAGGTTGACCTTGAAGTTGGCCGACTTTCGGTTGGTGTGAGCCACATAAATCCGGTCGGTTATGGCCTTGGTGTGGTTATAATTGAACCCCAGCACGCCCACGCTCACCTCAATCGCCGAGTAGTTGTTGATAAACGCGATGAAGCCGGGGGTGAGACCCAGGCTGAGGTTGAAATTGCGGTTGTAGGTGCCGGTGAGGTCCTCGCCGGAGCCACTGATAATCTTGGAGTCGCCGCCTCCCATCTTGAGCTGCACCTCGTTGAAGAAGCCAAATCTCATGCTTCGGCCGAGCGAGATATAGTTGCGGAAACCAAGCACGCCATAAAAGTTCTGGCCTAAGTTGTAGAGATTGTCGACGTTGTATTCAGTCTCCGAGTCAAGTATCACATCGGCTGAATTGAGGGTGGTGCGGTTGCGCTGATATCCCACCTTGGCGCCGATGGCGAGGTTGTCGTGGAAAGAATAATACACCATCGGGCTGACATTGAATGTGTAGGTGTCGCCATCGATGTTCTCGATAATAAGAAATTTGTAATTGTTTTGGTTGCTCTGGGAGTAGCTTACGTTTACTCCGGTGATCCATTGTCCTTTAGGTACAAATTTTACCTGTTCGAGCCCACGCTTGAAAGGCTCTTGAGCTGCAGCTCCGGGTGATATCGACGGGAGCGTCGCGATGGCAAGCAGGATGGAAAGTAAAAAATATCTCATAAATTATAGATGTCGTGAAAAATCAATAGGCGAGTGATAGATTGTCGATGCACAGCACGTTACCTGTAGATGAGGCAGTTACCGGGTCGGGGGTGGTGGTGATGCGGGCACTCTCATAGTCAATCGTGCCGATGTCGGCCGATGATGCCATCATGACACACAGCTTGGTGGCCTTGACACCAAAGGTGTGGTAGGTGAGAGGGATGCTGAATGTGGTGTAGGCCGGGGTGACGCTGAGACTGAGTTTGCCACCGGCAATTATCACCTCCTTGCCGTCAACCTGTCCCCACACCTTTACCTCGGCATAGGCACGCTCGTTGGTAGTGACCTTGCCCGGCATATATCTGTAGTAGCCATTGAGGGCTGATGGACGCGAGCCAAATCCTATCCCCTCCACGATTGACTCAGCACCCGTTTCGGCGTTGAAGCTGTAGCTGCCGAGCCACAATCTCCCGGCAGCCTTGTGGGCGATGTGGGGCACGTTGGGGTTATAATGGAGATAGGGGGTCGACTCCTGGGGGTAGTCGGGGATGGTGGCTCCATCGGTGTCCCAGGCCACGTTGGTGAGCTGTACGGCAAAGGCCCCGCTCACCCCTCCGCTCACTATGGCGGTGGAGGGCTGCATATACCAGGTGTTCTTATTCTTTGCTTTTGTACAGAATGTCTTGGCGTTGACTGTGGCCCATCCACGGGGTGTCTCAATATTATAAGATGTGTGGTTGCAGCGGTCATAAATCTCGATGATGGTCTGGGAATATCGTCCGCCCGACTGGAGGTTGCTGTATTTCAAAGTGCTCTCATTGTCCTCAAAGTCGCCGTTGGGGAGCATGGCTGTTTTTTCAGTTGTGAAGGATACTTGGGGGCAATACTTCTGCTCATCGTCATGGGATAGCAGGAGCGAGGGGGTGATGGTGTATTTTTTGTCGGCATCGAGCCCTATGATTTCAACAATGCCGTTGTCGCGGTCACGGTTGAAGATGGTGCACTCCCGCGAGCCGTTGAAGAGGGTGAGGTAGTCGACGATGACCGGTATTATCGAGGAGTCGTCACATTTCACTTTGAAACGGGCAGTGTGGGCAAAGGCATCAGCTTCAAGCCGGTAGACCGGGGGGACACGCTTGATGGTGACCGAGCTTTTGAGTCGACCGCAATAATAGATGTCGGCATCGATATCCCCGTTGTCTTCGGGCACCTTGAATGTTATGATGTGGGTGCTCACCTCGGGACTCGTAATCGACACAATCTCAGCATCGTTCCACACTCCGGCACTGTTGGGTGTCTTGATACTGATGTTATGGCTGATATCTCCGGCGGGAGTGGACAGGGTGATTGTGGCGGTGTTGACACCGATTGTCGAGGTTGATGTCGAGGTTACCGAGATGGGAGCATCGAGGGTATTGACACTGAGGGTGGTGGGGGCGTTGATGCGCCCCATCTTGTCATAGGCCACGATAGTGAATGACGACATATTGTTGGCCTCGGTATAGTCGATGTTTTGGAGTAATCGGTTGAACACCACTTTTTTAGCATCCCAGTCGAGCCCTAACTCAGTGAGCTGTTGAACGGCCTCGGGCGAGAGGTTGAGCAGGTCGACCTCGGCCGGCATCCCATCGGCAATCAGTGACGGGCATCGGGTAGAGAGCATGACATGCTCAATATCCTCGCCGCTTACAGTCATTGATACCTCATTGCCGGGTGTCTCACCCTCGGTCAATGTCAAGGGCTCGCCCGGGGTAAAGCCGGCGGCGGTTATCTCGGGGGCGTTACCGTCAAAGAGCGCGTCGCTCAATGTAATGCTGTATTGCCGGTCGGCTTGCGGTATATCCACCGTGAGCTTTGGTGTCGGGCCTTGGTTGTCGACTGAAGTCTCGAGAGTGTATTGATGGGCAGGGATGGCATTGGAGAGGCTACCGAGCACAATCCTCACATTTTCACCCGAAGGGCGTGTGACCGATGCCATTATATCGATATTCCCCGGGTTAATAAAGAGAGGTCGCTTCTCAGATGATGGATAGTCAAGGAATTGGCCACCCCCTTCACAGTGGAATGAGAGCATGCATTGGCTCAGGGTGGGGGTAATGTCATTGGCATAATTCACGTTGATAATAGTGCTTGCCAGCGTGCAATTGAGCTCTACAAGGGTGTTGGTGTTGTTTTCGACAGTGAATGTGGATTCACCCTTGAATGAAGGCTTATCAAATCCCTCGGCGCCTTCATTATAATAAGCTGTCATCGTGTAGTTGCCTGTGCGGTAGGGCATCTCAGTGTAAAACATGCCGGCTTTTTTCCATTCACCGGTGTGCATGCCCGACTCGTCGACCATCCTCAGTGAGAAATCTTCGGGCTCGGGGATAGTGTAGCCCATTTCTGAGAGATTTTTAATGTGGGATGACACAATTGAAGCATCGACCTTGACCACGGGGGTAACAGTGCCGGTGCCGGTGGTGAAATTGGCATTGTTCTCTTCACATGAACTGAAAATGGCCACTGAAACCATTATGGCCACCAATCTGCAACTTATTGATATGTATCGTCTCAACGTTATCCTGTTTAGTGGGTTTCTGGCTGTTTGCTGATGAACAGGCAACAGAAGCCCAAATATTTTGCAAATTTAACTTTTTTTGGTTTTCTCAGTGGTTAATGTTGTGTGAAAAGATGTTAACTGCGAGCGTAGCTATTTCCTTGGGGAGGTCCTGAGTTTTCTGAAAAACTCCTTCATGATGGTCGCACACTCATCTTGTAAAACTCCCTGCGAGACAGTGGTCTTGGGATGGAACGGTGAGCGGGAAGCGATGGTGGAGTAACCACGCTTGGAGTCGGAGGCGCCATATACCACTCTTGACAGCTGGCTCCACCCGATGGCACCCGCACACATGATGCAGGGCTCGACGGTGACATATAGAGTGCAACCCTCAAGGTATTTGCCGCCAAGACTCTCGGCAGCCGCTGTTATAGCCTGCATCTCGGCATGGGCTGTGACATCGCCGAGCCGCTCGGTGAGATTGTGTCCACGACCCACCACCCGGCCCTGTGGTGTCACTACCACGGCCCCGATAGGTATTTCACCCTCCTCGCCGGCCTGCCGGGCCTCGTTAAGGGCCATGCGCATGTAGCGCTCGTCATCTTGTTGCGTCATTTCTGAGTAAAATTCATTGGTCGGGCGATGGGGATTGTCATCCCTTCCATGGCGCCGATAGTGTTTGGGAAAATCTTGCGTGCTTGCTCTACGAGCAGTTGCTCATCTTTATATCGCTTGGAGTAGTGTCCTATCACGAGCCACTCGGCTCCGGCCTCGAGAGCTATGCGTGCAGCCTGAGAGGCTGTGGAGTGGCCGCGGTCGGCCGCCATCACTTCAAATTCATCATCGTAGGTGGCTTCGTGAAACACTACATCGACCCCCTCGATGGCCTTGGCTACCTTGCTTGACATCGAGGTGTCGCTGCAATAGGCATAGCTCAGTGGCTTGCGGGCGGGGACGGTGAGCCGCTCGTTGGGTATCACGGTGCCGTCGGGCATTATATAGTCATTGCCGTTTTTTATGCCGTTGATCGCATAGACGGGGATGTTGTAAAATTTCCCCATCTCGCCCAAGTATTTGCGTTGGAGCGGTTTCTCCCTGAATATGAAGCCGGTGCATGGCACCCGGTGGTATAATGGGAAGGTCTCGACTGTGAGAGCCTTGTCTTCATATATAATGCCGCTGTCGGGGGTGATTACATCAAATGATATCTCAAATGGTGTGTCGCGGTTGAAGTAGCGAATGAAAGGCTCCAACACCTTGCGCCCCTCCTCAAATGTGTGGATGACGAGGTAGCCCCCCTTGTCGTGGAGTGCCATTGAGCCGATGAGGCCGGGGAGCCCGAAGACGTGGTCGCCATGGAGGTGGCTGATGAAAATGTGGTTGAGGCGTGAAAATTTGAGACTCATGCGTCTCATCATGTTCTGAGCACCCTCTCCACAGTCAATCATCATCAGCTTGTCGCGGAAATTCAACACTTGACAAGAATGATGATGCCGGGCCGAGGGGGTGGCCGACCCGGTGCCAAGGATGTTTACTTCAAATCTTTCCATATCAGTGATGCAAAGTTAAGAAAAAATTGCTAATTTTGTGGTTTGAAACATCGCATTAATATATACTGAGATATGAAATTGAGTAGATTGTCATTATTATTGATAATGTTGGTGTCACTGTTGCAGGTCAGTGCCCAACACCGTGGGGAGCGCCCTTTCTTTGACACGTCGCGACCGAGCAAGTTTTTGGAACTCAGAGCCTATGCCCAGGCCGGTGGCAGCACGGTGACTCAAAACTATATAAGCTGTTTCCCTGAAATCAATGAGCTCAACGTGACGATGGGCACTGCCGTAGGTGCCGGTGTCGGTGCTCAGTTTCTGGTGCGCGACTTCCTGTCATTTGGCACCGAGCTTAATTTCCTCGTAAATAATTACAATACCGACATCGCAGTCACCGGTGCCGACCTCAGCAGCGTCTCGAGCGTGTTTCTGAAAAACCGTTATTGCACGCTCAATATTCCGGTCTTTGCATCATTCCGTTTCAATGTCCTGCGCGGATTGAAGTGGAACGTTGACCTCGGCGCTTATTATACCTATGGCCTCAGTGGCCGTCAGCGCCAGTCGCTCTACGACTCGCGAGTCAACGACCTCGGGCAGCTCGTGATGCATGTCAACCGCAACAGGGTCGACTACTATGACGGCGGTAATGCATTTATCAATTCCTATTCCCGTGGTGATATAGGCCTGCATGTTGCCACCGGCCTCAGTTTCGGGCGACACGTGTTTGTAAGCGTCAAGTCGCAGATAGGATTTAAAAACGTGGTTAAGGGCTATGGCTCGGTCAAGCCTGACATGCATAATGTCAATATCCTCGTCGCTGCCGGATGGCGGTTCTGATAGTCTAGTCTATGAATTTCTTTTTTATAACTGTTTAATGCAACCGAGTATGAAAACAACCAATCTTAGGAGGATACTGTGGAGCCTGTTGTTCCTGGTCCTCGCAGTTTCATCTTCAGCAGGGAAGTATCACTATGAAACAGTGGAAAATGACCCTATGGGAGTGAAGATTTACACGCTCCCCAACGGGTTGAAGATTTACATGAGTGTAAACAAAGATGTGCCACGCATCCAGACCAACATCGCCGTGCGCGTGGGTGGCAAGAATGATCCCGCGGCAACCACCGGCCTTGCTCATTATTTTGAGCATCTGATGTTTAAGGGTACCCCCGAGTTTGGTACCATTGACTATGCCGCTGAGAAGCCTATGCTCGATGAAATTGAGCGTCTCTTTGAGAAGTACCGCATCACCACCGACTCTCTCGAGCGTGCCGCCATCTATCATGCAATCGACTCGATAAGCTACCAGGCGTCAAAGCTTGCCATCCCCAATGAATATGACAAGCTGATGAGCGCCATCGGCTCATCGGGCACCAATGCCTACACCTCGTTTGACCAGACATGCTATGTCGAGGATATCCCTTCCAATCAGCTCGACAACTGGGCCAAGATACAGGCTGCGAGGTTCAAGAACCCCGTGCTCCGCGGTTTCCACACCGAGCTTGAGACGATATATGAGGAGAAAAACATGTCGCTCACCGATGATTACCGCAAGCTCTATGAAAAATCACTTGAGATGCTTTTCCCCCATCACCCCTACGGTACCCAGACCGTGCTCGGCACTCAGGAACACCTCAAAAACCCCTCGATTACAAATGTGAAGAACTATCACAAGAAATGGTATGTACCCAACAATATGGCCATCGTCATGAGTGGCGACTTTGACCCCGACGATGTGGTGGATGTAGTGACAAAATATTTTGGCGACATGCAGCCCAATCCATCTCTTGAGATGCTCAAGGTGGCCGAGGAGCAGCCCATCACGTCCCCGATTGTGGGTGAGGTCGTGGGGCCTGAGGCTGAGATGGTGAGACTCGTGTGGCGCATACCCGGCTCAGCTCATCCCGATACTGAGGTGCTCAATGTGGTCGACAATATATTCTGTAACGGCCATGCCGGTATTCTTGACCTGAATGTCAACCAAAAGCAGCTTACACTCGGCAGCACTTCCTTCCCGGCCGACATGGTTGACCACTCTATGTGGGTGATTTCGGGTAGTCCCAAAAGCGGGCAGAGTCTCGATGATTTGCGCGAGCTTTATCTTGAGCAGGTGAAGAAGTTGCGTGACGGTGACTTTGATGAAGCCCTTATCCCCGCTGTAATCAATGATATAAAGAAGTCATGGCAGGTGGCCTTGGAGTCTAACGGTGCCCGTGTCGACCAGATGGTGTCGGCCTTTGTCGCCAACGAGCCCTGGAGTCAGGTTGTCACCTCGCTCGACCGTCAGAGCCGCGTCACCAAGCAGGATGTGATGGATTTTGCCCGCAAATATCTGCGTGATGACAACTATGCTGTCATCTACAAGCGTCAGGGCAAGGATGAGAGCATCGCCAAGATTGCCAAGCCCAAGCTCACTCCCATTGAGGCCAACCGCGATGCCCGCAGCCAATTCCTCATCGATATCGTCAACACCAAGGTTGACCCTATCGAGCCCCGATGGGTGGACTATGACAGCGACCTGTCAATACTCAAGGGCAAGAACGACATGCAGGTGCTCTATAAGAAAAACGAAACCAATGATCTGTTCCAGCTCACTTATGTATTTGATACCGGCACTCTTGCCGACAAGCTCTTGCCCTATGCCAGCGGTTACCTTAAGCTCATAGGCACCGACGATATGACCCCCGAGCAGCTCAGCAACAAGTTTTATTCCATGGGCTGCAGCTACTTTATCTCGACCGATACCCGCCGTTCATATATAGTGTTGAGCGGACTGAGCGAGAATATGAATGAGGCTATGGAGCTTATGGAGCATGTCATTTATGACGCTCAACCCGATGCCAAGGCTTGGGATGACTACAAGGCCCGTGTTGTAAAGGCGCGTCAAGATAACAAGGGTGACCAGTCGGCCTGTTTCAACGCGCTCTCAACATATAGCATCTATGGTAAGGAGGTGCTTGACCGGCAGGTATCAAATCAAGAGCTTGACACCCTCACCCCCGGGCAAATACTTGCCTCAGGCCGCCGTCTGCTCGATTATGATCACCGCATCATCTACTACGGCCCGCTTGATGAGAAGCAAGTGCTGGCGTCGATTGACAAGCATCACCGCACCCCCGCCCGGTTTGCCCCCGTACCCGCCAATATCTACACTGATCAGGGTAAGCTCACTCCCGAGACAGTGGTGTATGTGGCACCCTTTGACTCCAATCAGCTTTACATGTATATGTATTCCAACAATGGCGACAAATATGACGAGGCTCAGGAGCCGATACGTAAAATCTATAACAGCTATTTTGGCGGCGACATGAGCAGCATCGTCTTCCAGGAGATGCGCGAGCGCCGCTCGCTGGCCTATTCGGCCCAGGCCGGATACAATGGGGTCAATTACCTTGACAAGCCCTACACCTATATGGCATTCATCGCCACCCAGAATGATAAGCTGGCCGATGCTGTCAATGCCTTCCATGAAATCATCAATGACATGCCACGCAGCGAGGGCGCTCTCTCTTTGGCCAAGGATGGTCTTGAATCCAATCTCCGCACCAAGCGTGTCATAAAGGACAATGTGGCATGGCAGTATATCTCCGACAAGAATATGGAGGTGAAGACCAACCGTGACAAGGCTCTCTTTGAGGCTCTGCCCGGTGTCAGCCTGGATGATGTCGTAGCCTATCAGCAGAAGAATATCAAAGACCGCAAATATATGTATTGTATACTCGGCCGCGTCGAGGACCTTGATATGGACTTCCTCAACAAGCTCGGCAAGGTGGTGGTGCTCACCCCCGAGGAGATATTTGGATACTAATGATTGATAAAAATATTATGACAATAGCGATTATTGTGGCAATGGATAAGGAGCTGCGGCTCCTTATCCCTTTGCTTGAAAATGAAGATAAAAAAGTTGTAGATGATGTCACTTTCCATTGTGGCACCGTGAGCGGCAAGAATGTCGTTGCAATGAAGTGTGGTATCGGAAAGGTCAACGCTGCTCTTGCCGCTACCGGACTCATCGAGACCTTCAATCCCGACTTAGTGATCAATACCGGTGTGGCCGGAGGTGCCGGCAGTGGTGCCGGTATCATGGATGTAGTCGTGGGCGAGCGGGTGGCCTATCATGATGTGTGGTGTGGCCCCGGCACCGAGTGGGGTCAGGCCGCAGGTTGTCCGCTCTATTTCACCTCATCCGACGAGGTCATTGCCAAGCCCTGTCTCCACAACGATGACACGGTGAAGCATGGATTGGTGTGCTCAGGCGACATCTTTGTTGATTCACCGGCAGTGGTTGAGGGTATCAAGCAGCATTTCCCTGAGGTGATGGCGGTGGACATGGAGTCGGCGTCGATAGCACAGGCGTGTTACAAAAAGCAGGTGCCTTTTGTGTGCCTGAGAGTGGTCAGTGACACCCCGGGAGATGATGAGAACAATATCGCCCAATATGAAAATTTCTGGGAAGAAGCCCCCGAACGCACATTCCACATCATCAAGCAATTACTTTCAGAAATATAATGGAAAAGATAGCAAGTTTCACAATCGACCATCTGCGTCTGTTGCGTGGTGTCTATGTTTCACGACGCGATGTGACACCTGCCGGAGATGTGTTGACGACCTTTGACGTAAGGCTCACCGAGCCCAACCGACAGCCGGCACTCAGCCCCGAGTCGCTTCACGCCATGGAGCACCTTGCAGCCACATTCCTGCGCAACCACCCCCGGTGGAGCAGCAAGATTGTGTATTGGGGCCCGATGGGTTGCTGCACAGGCAACTATCTCATCATGCAGGGTGAGCTCTCGCCCGGGGATGTATTGCCACTGTTGAGGGAGACATTTGAGTATGTCGCAGGTTATGAGGGAGATGTGCCCGGTGCCACCCCCCGCGATTGTGGCAATTATTCATTTATGAACCTTGAACAGGCCCGTCGGGATGCCCGCCGTTTCCTTGATGAGGTGCTACTTGACATAAAGCCTGAAAATATCACTTATCCACAGTGAAAGACCTCAAAGCGATAAAAGGAAAATATTACATTGCCGATCTTATTTCACAGGGGGAGCATGAGCATCAGGATTTTAAGTATGCCATCAGCGATGCCCCCAAGATAGCTCACAGCATATCGGCTTTTGCCAACAATGATGGCGGCCGGTTGCTGATAGGAGTGAAGGATAACGGAGTCATATCCGGAGTGAAAAACGAGGAGGATATCTATGTTGTCGAGCAGGCTGCCCAGATGTATTGTGATCCTCCGCAGCAACCACGATTCACTGCATTTGCCACAGAGGGGGGCACGGTGATACGTGTCGAGATTGACAAGTCGCCGGTGAGGCCCGTGATGTGTCTCGACACCCGCAAGAGAGCCAAGGCCTATTATCGTGTCGCCGATGAAAATCTGCCGGCATCACCCATAATGATCAAGGCTTGGAGAGCCCGGAGTGATGAGGAAATGCCGGCCGGGATGCTTACCGACCTGCATGCCGCGATGCTCAATATCATTGACAACCGCAGCGGCATGGTGGTGGAGGAGGCGATGAAACAGCTCCACATCTCAGCGCGTGCTGCCGAGGATGCGATTGTGTGCCTTTACGCGATGGGGCTTGTGGATTTTGCCTATATCGACGGCGTGTTCCGTGTGATTTCAGTTGAGCCATGAAAGTAGCTTCCTCACTGCAAGAGCAACAACTTCTCCTGCGCATGGAATATGAGCACGAGAAAGAGGAGTTCAGGCGTCACTCTCAGCTCGCGGGTATCGCTGCCGGCGTGAAGCGTGGACGTTGCTGGTATCCCGTGAGTGTAGGTCGCAGCTATTACAACTCGCTCAATCAGCTCGTTGTAGAGGTGATGAGAGGTGGCGATGATGAAGAGGCGATTGAACATGAATTTGAATATGGCCGTCAGGTAGCATTTTTTACCGAGGCCGGTGTTGGCTCAATCAATTATCTCAATTTCAATGCCACGGTGAGCTATGTTGACGGTGGCCGCATGGTGGCGGTTGTGCCGGGAGCTGCTGCTGTGTCGATGCTTGAGGGGAGTGAGCGTCTCGGCGTGCAGCTGTCGTTTGACGAGACAAGTTATCGCGCCATGTTTGAGGCTCTTGAGGATGTGTCACGCGCCAAGGGTGACCGCCTGGCCGAGTTGCGCGATATATTTTTAGGTGGGGTCAAGCCTGCCTCGCGTCAGCTGTTACCGGTCACGATGCCTTGGCTCAACGAGTCCCAGCAGCAGGCTGTTAACAAGGTAATCGCCTGTCGTGATGTGGCCGTAGTGCATGGCCCTCCCGGCACGGGCAAGACCACAACGCTTGTCGAAGCTATCTATGAGACGCTCAGGCGTGAGCCCCAGGTGCTGGTGTGTGCCCAGAGCAATATCGCCGTCGACTGGATATGTGAGAAGCTTGTCGACCGCGGAGTCAACGTGTTGCGCATCGGCAACCCCTCGCGAGTCAATGACAAGATGCTGTCGTTCACCTATGAGCGGCGTTTTGAAAGCCATCCATCCTATACTGAGCTGTGGTCGATAAGGCAGGAAATAAGACGCTTGCGCGGAGCTTCGCGCCGGTGTTCCTATCAGGAGCGCGAGTCGTTGCGCAATCGGTTGAGCCGGCTCCGCAGCCGTGCTGATGAGCTTGAGATTGCCATCAATGCCGACCTCTTCAACTCGGCCAATGTCGTGGCCTCAACTCTCGTGGGAAGTGCCCACAGGCTCCTTTACCGCACACATTTCGGCACCCTCTTCATCGACGAGGCAGCTCAGGCTCTTGAGGCGGCATGCTGGATTGCCATAAGGCGGGCATCGCGTGTGGTGCTTGCCGGCGACCATTGCCAGCTACCTGCTACAATCAAGTGTCACGAGGCTGCACGAGCCGGTCTTGACCGCCCGTTGATGATGAAGATTGCCGAGGCCCACCCCGAGGCGGTGTCGCTGCTCACAATGCAATACCGCATGAGCCGCCCAATCATGCAGTTTTCATCTGACTGGTTTTATCAAGGTAAACTCAAGGCAGCAGCTGAGGTTGAGTATCGCGGACTGCTTGACCTTGACCGAGCGATAGAGTGGGTCGATACCTCCGAGATGGATTTCAAAGAGGAGCAGCAGGGTAGTGACGGCAGCCGCATCAACCCTGATGAGGCCCGTCTGCTTGTGAGTGAGCTTGTAAAATATGTGGGAAGGATAGGAGAGGAGCGTCTGCTTGCCGAGCGTGTTGACTTTGGCGTGATTTCGCCCTACAAGGCTCAGGTGAGGTATCTGCGGTCATGCATCAAGCAGGCAACGGCCCTGCGCCGGTTGCGGCATCTGATCTCGGTTAACACCGTTGATGGCTTCCAGGGGCAGGAGCGTGATGTGATATTCATAAGTCTTGTCAGGGCCAACGATGCCGGGCGCATAGGCTTCCTCGGCGACCTGCGCCGCATGAATGTGGCGATGACGAGGGCACGCATGAAGCTTGTGATACTCGGTGATGCCTCAACCCTCGGCAGGCACCCCTTCTACAAGAAATTGCTCGAATATATCAGAAGTCTTTGACCTATTTGAACACAGTCGACTGCTTGTTGATGGTGTCGATGGCTTGCTTCACTATCTCGGGGCTGTGGGGCACGTCACGATGATTTTTCAACGCTTGACGATAGAGATTGAGCACTCGGTTGGCACGCAATATCTTGCTCTCCTTGTCATCAAATCCCTCGTTGACAATCTTGAGTTGAGACGGGTGCACCACGATTTTGCCCATGAATCCAATCTCGCTTGCCTCTTTTACTTCCCGCTCGAGACCGGCGATGTCATGATGGTCGTCATAGGCATGGTCAATGGGGATGACACCGGCATTGAGAGCCGGTTCCACAACCTGCTTGCGTGCCTCGTCGAGGCTTATCAGCTGAGTGTCGTCAACCTTATTGCTTTCACCTAAATATTCATCGCATCCAAATGACACGGCAATGATGCGGTCAGATGCCTCACATATCTCAGCGAGGTTCATAAGCCCGATGGGAGAGGTGATGAGTGGCACAATACCCAGCTGGCGGTCAAGATTGAGCTTGACCTCTACTGAGGTCAAGAGACGATGGAGGAATGTGACATCACGCTGGTTGCGTATATCGCTTGACATGAAGGCATCCACTCCTGCCTCGGCAAGCTCGATAATCTCGTCGAGAAACCATTGCGACTCAAAAGAATTGACCTGAGCACACACCAATCGGTCATGGTGGCGGGCAACATGCATGAAACGCTTGATATTTTCTCGTGCTATGGTTTTCTCCTCATCAGCAACTGAAACATTGCAGTCCATGAGCAGCATATCGGCATCAAGCTCAAGGGCCTTTTCAATAAAGTTATCTTTATTTGCAGGGATTAGCAACAGGCTACGTAGTTGAAAGTCAAGCTTCATCTCAGATAATTATGTGAATATGTGAAAAACGGGTTGAAATTAGCTAATTGGTGATATCATGGGTGCCTCACGATACATTATATACCGGGTGACGCTGTAAAAATAATAAATCACCCCATATTACACAAGTTTTTTACAAAAATTGCATCAGCAATGTCACAATTTTATCGACAAATTTGTTTTGCGTTTCCCGAAAATTTTTTCTAACTTTACACTATCATTATCAACACCTAAAAATTTAATACATGTATCAGAAATTTCAACAGCACCTCACCAAGGAGCTTCAGGAAATCCGCGATGCGGGTCTTTACAAGAATGAACGTATTATCGCCTCTCCTCAGGCCGCAGGCATCAAGGTTGAAAATACCCCCGGCGAAGTGCTCAATTTCTGTGCCAACAATTATTTAGGTCTCTCTGACAACACCCGCCTGATCGAGGCTGCCAAGGCAGCCATGGACAATCGTGGCTACGGCATGAGCTCAGTGAGATTTATTTGTGGCACGCAAGACCTCCACAAGGATCTTGAGAAAGCTATCTCAGATTATTTCAAGACCGAGGATACCATCCTTTATGCCGCTTGCTTTGACGCCAACGGTGGCCTCTTTGAGCCTCTGTTCACCGAGGAAGACGCTATCATCAGTGACTCGCTCAACCATGCCTCGATTATTGATGGTGTGCGCCTGTGCAAGGCCAAGCGTTACCGTTATGCCAACGCCGACATGGCCGACCTCGAGCGTTGTCTTCAAGAGGCACAAGCCCAGCGTTACCGCATCATCGCTACCGATGGCGTGTTCTCGATGGACGGCAATGTAGCTCCCATGGACAAGATATGTGAGCTCGCCGAGAAATATGACGCTCTCGTCATGGTCGATGAGAGCCACTCGGCCGGCGTGGTAGGTGCCACCGGCCACGGCGTTGCCGAAAAATATGATTGCTACGGCAAGATCGACATCTTCACCGGCACGCTGGGCAAGGCGTTCGGCGGCGCCATGGGCGGCTTCACCACCGGCCCGAAGGAGATCATCGACATGCTGCGCCAGCGTTCGCGCCCCTATCTTTTCTCCAACTCCGTGGCTCCTTCGATCGTGGGCGCCAGCATCGAGATGTTCAAGATGCTCGACGAGAGCAATGAGCTCCACGACAAACTGATGGAGAATGTCGCCTATTTCCGCGACAAGATGCTTGAGGCCGGATTCGACATCAAGCCCACCCAGAGCGCCATCTGCGCCGTGATGCTCTATGATGCCAAACTTTCACAGGATTTTGCGGCAGAGATGCAGAAAGAGGGAATCTTTGTAACCGGATTCTATTATCCTGTTGTGCCTAAAGGACAGGCCCGCATCAGAGTTCAGCTTTCAGCCGGTCACAATCGCGAACAGCTCGACCGTGCCATCGACGCCTTTATCAAGGTGGGCAAAAAACTTGGTGTGCTCAAATAAATCAGAACCTGCCTCACAATAAAAACAGTGCAAGAGAACCTCAGTTGAGACTCTCTTGTGCTGTTTTAATTTTCTGAAATATAGGTAGTTGTAAGAGTCTTCTCCAATCGTTATACACGGCTCTTTCATTTAAAA